>Ga0126342_10001091_pt1 | contig 35992 bp, 24 predicted proteins | sample Cyp1metagenome_FD_92528 | JGI IMG/M metagenome (GOLD analysis project Ga0126342, IMG submission 92528) | Coral microbial communities from Lord Howe Island, Old Settlement Bay, Australia - Cyphastrea 1 metagenome | ecosystem: Host-associated > Invertebrates > Cnidaria > Coral ... | reverse complement strand
GGGGCATTTTGGGGCACGAAATCTAGGACGTTGACTGGGAAAATGATGTTTTGTTCATGTTTTTCCCGAGATTTCCTGGGATGTTCCCAAATGATCCAGGGATTTTTGGTGATATCCGGGTGGATTTGGGGAAGATCTCTTCAAATTTGTGCCAGCCAAACACCCAGACTCAGGTGGAAATCACAGAAATCGCGCAGAAATATACCGAACCCGGTAGTTTCCCAAAAGGTGGCCACAAACTGGTGCATCCCCTTTTTGACAAACCAATCGACCATCGTAGACCCACAATCATAACTGGTAGATATCCTACACTGTACATCTCCGAAACTTCCGGCTAAAGATATTCTCTTCGTCCCTGAGCTTCTTATCCAGTGGGATTCCAAGACAGACCACTCATATTCAGCAAAGTTTCACAAATTTCCATCTAATTATGATTATTATATATATTATTATATATTATTATATATTATTATCATCTTTATAGTATATTGAGTTTGGTAGGACTTTCCCAGGTTTTTCTGGAGTTTTCTCATTTTTTGGGCCAATGGGGAGGCAGTTCTCGTTGGCTTCACGATGGCCACATCCTTTGCCAAGGTCCCGAGGTCATGAACTGTTTGAGGACATGGCATCTCAGAGCCTGGGCGATATATATATATATATATATCACAAATGTTTGAATGCATTATGGACAGTATATTTCCCCCCTTAAACCCTGGAATATTTGGTGGGTAAGGCAAGAAATTTCTGAGAAACAGTTCGCCCAACCACATGAAATAATATCCACCCCTGTTTTTTGGGCTTCCAAAAGAGGTGGGCGGGGGGTCCTACGGATGTCAGACTTTAGCGCTGGTCTTTGAAGATTCTCAGAAACGGACGGAATCCTTGTGCTGCAATGGAATTTCTGGGGGGGTGGCTTCTAGAGCTGTAAAATGCTATGGTTTTGCACCTCCCCCCCTCAAAAATTTCTCAAGCAAAGCTTGGGGAGAGAAAAAACATGGAAATGTGCGCTTCAGCTGGTTTGCATGCACCTGACCACATCCTCCGGTGCCTGATTCTACCGTATAAATGTATATATATATATATATACATATATAAACCAAATTTTTTTAGCTGAAATATTTCGGGGTCAGTGCTAACCCCGCCCCACCCCCCTGAAGAGGGAGGGATGACAGTATATAGTCAAATAATGTCAAACATAAGTATGTAAAATCAAGTGTATAAATATATATATATATATAGATATATCATACATATATATATATATATGTGTGTGTGTGTACTTGTATTCTAGTGGCGTTATAGCCGATGGTTCTTCTTCAAGCCTCCATGGCTTGGCTTTTTGGTCGCTGGGTCACACTGTCGCCCCAAGGCTGGATGCGGAGAATTACCAGGCGACGGAGATGTGGATGGCCCGTTCCAGGGAGCGAAAAACCTGCATGAAATAGGGTTGGGATGAGTTGGGGGACCAATTCAAAGGTCAAGGTAGCGGATATGATCGGATATGTAGATATCGGTGAGTCCAAGAACTGGATAATCTATGATAATCTGAAAATCGATATAGAATTGCATACCTGTATAGGTTTCCCATCTCACATACTGTAGGCAACGTGCGATAAAATAGGCTGATTTCAGGACATTCCCACCATTCATCCCCCGCTGATCATGCGGGGTGTCGTTTGACCGGAGGCCGCTGCAGCAATGCATTTACAACGTGCAGCAGCAGCGGAGTGCTTCAGCTCAGTTGTGCATTATTCGTAACCAAACAATACCAGTGGTATGGCCAGCCATGGGGCACTAGCAACTTCCCCTACACATCCCTACACAAATCTAAAATGGCAATGGCACAGGCTCTTACAATTAGCGCATCCTTTAAAAGTATGATTAATCTGATTAATCATCAGAAAAATGATGACACGAGGTTGCAATCGCATGCAATCACTGTTTATAGATAAACCTCAGAGTTGACAAAGCGTGGAAACGGGGTATATCCCCAGTTCATTCCAGTAAAGAATGGTCATAGATGGCCATAGTATGCCATAGTCATATGCCATTCTATTGCCTTCGGGAAGAACAAACTCCGGCGGCTTCAACTTCTTAGATGTTCATCACCCAATTGGCGGATCATCCAGCCACGGAAGGAGCTCAGGTTAGCTTGCTGAGATTACTCTATTGAAGCGATTCTTCATTCTTTACTAGCTGAGTTTAAGTTGTAGCTAACAAAAATCATTCCTGATCAGGTATCAGTGGATTGGTTTAAGGGAAAAATTGGGAACTCCCCCATAATTCATGGAAGAAAACACCGGTTTCCGGTTGAGGTCCCTTTAAACCAATCCATTGAGACGGTGGAGTCAGGGCGCCAAGGTCCATTGCGCATGCCCGAGCAGCTGAGCTGGCCGAACAGAAGGAGATTCTACGCGAGGACGGAGAAAGTTGGGGAAAGATGAAGAAAATCATGGGGAAATCATGGGAATATCATGGGAACATCCATTAATTATATTGGAGATTATTGGGGGGGAAGGGATGATACGATGTTTCCATCCCCAACATATGGATAGAAAAAATATGAACAAATCACGGATCTTGATGATTGATGTGGAATTATTTTCAGAGATACATGGGATGATATGATTGGCAGGCTCGGTTGGCAACCCGCAGGGAAGGGCTCAGATCGTGATGGAACCCAAGGTCAACTGCGCATAGGTGCCCCTGCTAGAACTTCTTGCGGCAAGTATGACTATGGCTTAAATCAAGCCACAAAAACCGAGGGACTCAAGCATGTTTAAATGATTTGAAATGCAGGATATGATGGAATGCTTCTAGAACAATGACCCATTCAATGTGGATGTGTCTACGTGTGGCTGAAAAAGGGGTGTATCTTTCAAAAGGCCATTGAAACACGGCAAAAATCATTAATCATCATTAATCATGATTAATCATCATGATTAATCATCATGAATTAGTAAATTGCTACAAATTCGTCATTACCCATAGGATCCATGTATGCTATATATATATGCTAACATTGGGGGTATATTGATGGTAAATGTTACCATATATATACCATACATGGATCCTATGGGTTAGAGTAGGGTTATACATTGACCCATAGGATTAATGTAACATTTACCATCATTGACCCATAGGATTTTCCCATGGATTTTCCCATTGACCCTCCATGTACCTCCGGGATGATGGACGGCCCAGGAGTGCCGCCGGCTCCGGGACCAGAATGTGACCCTGGTCCGTCAGATCCACGAGGGCCTTGCGGCCACGGCGCTGCAAGATATCAAGCGCCACGGCCAAGTTATGCCAAGTTCAGAGTCCCTCATATTTTTGGGCTGGAAATGATAGAAACATATAGAAACATGACATAAATGCAGATTCTATCTGATAGATGCCATGAATATATAAAAACATATAGATTTTCCAGATTTGGGGTGGTATTGGATAAATCACATGATAGAAACTTTGGGGGATGCTGCTTGGAATTCCCTGATTTGCCGGACATGCCTGGGCTCAGTGACCCAATCCCCGCGATCTGAGGATTGTGGCTGCATCACGTGTACGGCAAAGTGATCAGCAGTGACTAATGCAAACAGTGGGTTTGCACATTTTGAGGTTCAAAAGCCCAATGACATCGATATGCAATCGATAGCACCCATCCAGTGAGTGAATATCATGTGAACAATGCCCATACAATATCATCTAATAATTGACCAAGGCCATCATGCAATTAATATCATTACTCGTTTCTCGTTGAACAGGAGGTTGAATGTAACAGCATTACGGAAATTTTCACTCCAGGATGGACAACTATTGTGCGAGTGATTGCCGTTGTGCAACCGACGTTTTTGGAGGATGGACATGTAACATACAGGTCACCCCCCCACAGGTGGCTCCCGTCCCCTGGCCCCAAAGTCGGGCGAGGGAGACTCCAGGGCTTGCGTAGCCCGGTAGCAAATGTGGCACCCGGGGAGTGATGCACCCAATGCATAGCCATAGAAAATCCAAGTTTTCTCTGGATATCATTTGGATCGTCAAAGATTGTTTCAATGCAGAATTTGTTGGGGAAGTCATGGCTTCAGAAGTTTTCAGGCACAAGTGGAAGGAGTTGCCTTTGCGACCCTGCAAGCTTTAGTTGTCGTCCAGTAAGTCAAGATGTATATATGTGAGGAAACGTGTGAACATGGCGATTACGATGAAATGTTCACTTCCAGGTCATGTATGGAGTAGTTTGGCATGGAGTTTGACTTAGCCAGAGTTCAGAGCCAAAAACTGATAAAAGTAAGTACCTAGGCAATGATGTGTATCTTTTCAGGCAAGAGGCACTTAGGCCATGAGAAATACAGTATAGGGTCAGCAAAGAAGGAGACGACAAACAAGCTGTCTAAGCCCTTCTGATGAAAAACTCGCACGGAGCAGAGTCTTTCCATGGCCAAGCAATGCGTAAGCTGGTGTAAGCTGGTGTGGGTAAGAATAAAGTTGTCTCAAGACACGTTTCGCCCATGGTTTCTCAAGTATATGGATGACGGACAGGAACGGAAGGCATTGCGGAGATAGATGAGGAGAAGTGAACAAGCTATTTTATATTTGTATTTTTATATTAAATGAAACATCCGTGCATTTTGTCCCATTCTGAGTTTTGTCTAGAGGTCCAGCAAGATTTCCTTCCATCCCCTGGCCTTAGTTTGAACATGTTTTGAAGAGATGTTAGTGATGTAGATCAAACATGAATATTCCCAACAAAATATAACAAAATGATAGTTCGGATCAAAATCTGGGTAGAGAAAAGTTGACATCAGACATAGTGCAAGATGAAGCACCTCGAGACGGCTTTTCGCATCTTTTCGCTAAGATCCCATCAGGGCTGAGGCAAACCTTCTACAGCTCCTTGGTCCAAAGTGTTAACGAAAACAGGCGAAAAAAAAGCGTACAGCATCGCCTGATATCGCTTTGGATTCGTCAGGCTTGGTCGTTTGACTAGCTGGCAAGGCCATTTTAGTATTGAGTTCGGGGCCTCTACTCATTCAGAATTTCGTAGACGCATCAACTCATATATACTCATATATACTCATATATGCATCATGCAACGTGAATGCCCACATAGTATATAAAGATATTAAGGTCATCCCTGATTGATCTGGGGAACACCAACAAACACACCTTCTTGTCCCTATCCTGTCTTCAAATCAGATTCCCAAGTGCTGCAAACAACTTAGGCTGGTTAAACCTAACCCGATGGCTCACCTGGAAAAATCTTCGGTGGCACTTCAAAACTGACAAAAACCACCCCAATTTTTTCAAGGCCCCTTCACTAGGCACTAGGCATGTGCAACTTCTGGGCTTTTCCAGCCACGTCCTTCCCAGGCAGATCTGATGGGGGCGCCTTGAAACAGGCCCCCTATTGGGGGGGATCCTGGTGTCGATGACCTTGGAAAAGTTGACCACGACCATGGTCTTACGGTCTTACCTGTATAGATACGTTGCGAATAACCATATAGCATCATATAACTATAGTTACTATAGTTTGAAAATCAATCAGCGAATGGTTTTGGAATATGATTCAAGCATGCAAGATGGATGAACTGGCCATTTTGGGGCTTCAAAGGTTGGATCATGGACAGTGCAACTGCAGATGTGACAGGCAGATGATGAACGAGCCAATGGAAACTTGCAGCACGCGTACACCATGTACAGGACTGCGTGTCGTAATATGTCTTCGTATGCGCTGGAAGTTTCCCTAAATCATCCTTGAGCATGTTGATATATCGTGTGAGATTTCGGCAGAGATAGTTAGATCAGATTAGAATAGATTAGATTAAAATAGATTAGATAGATTAGATACATTAATTAGATAGATTGGATAGGTTAGATGAATTAGATAGGTCAGTCTCACCAGTGGAGATGGCGATGGAGAGAGAGAGAGAGATATATATATATTAGATAGATAGATGGATAGATGTGTTAGATAGATTAGTTACACTGGATAGATGGGATAGATGGGATAGGTTGGATAGATTGGATAGATTAGATAGATTGGATATATTAGATTGATTAGATTGATTAGATAGGTTAGATATATTAAATTACTAGTATATTAAATTAGATTTTTCAGACATGCAAACACACACACACATGCACATAGTTTTATAAGTGTTTTATAATGTATGATTTATGACTACAACTCAGTTCATATTGATATACAGTACATACTACGTGCATTCATTTCTGCAACAAAACTTAACAATGTTGTGAACATAAATCCAGAGAGTCCACATGTTTGCGGATGGATACCCCACCAGCAATTCCAACCGAAATGGGGGCAGTGGGACACCAAATTTGGAAGGAAGATCCTGGACAGTGACGGCTCAAACACGGAGGCAGATGGGCTGGTGACTTGCCATTGGCAAGTGAAGTTTCTCCAAATTGTACATGATAATGGACATTTATCATCATTTATCTATGACGAACTGGCAATGATAAAGATATACAGTATCACATTATCCAATCAATATTGCGAACGAAATGATTTTCCAAAGAAAGAAACGGAGTTTCCCAAGACCGTCACCGTGCTGCTTCCATGCCGATGGTGTCACCGTTGCTTCACTGATGATAAATTGCACTGTAAAGTAGCCAACCTGGAAGCTGAAAACCCTACATATTGTCTCAGAAGTGGATGAAAGAAGAAAGGTATTGGAATCACTGGAACAGTTACCATCAGTTACCAGGGTTTCTGTGAAAATGTCCCTTAAAGAAAAAACATCATTCATGTTGATGCAGTAGATCCACCGGGCCTTCTGACCATTTCTGACCATTGAACCACCAAGGGGGGCCATGATTTCACCAACAGTGGGGAGCCGAACCACCAGGCGTTGCGTGGCGTGGTGCTTTGCTTGCTGGATACAGGCCACGGCCGCACTGCAATTGAGGCACGCTGCAGTCTTGAAATGTGCCATGCTCAAAAGTTGGATTGGATATGGTATACCATTATAAATATGTGTAAATTATACCATAATTTACCCATGTTGTGGATTTTCATCCCCAATTCATTCGGGAATCCCAGATCAGAATGTCTGAAAGACATGTGTTGACCCTCATGGCCAGAGTGTGATAAAGTTGATATACTTTGATGCTCGCCAGGCCGCCAAACGCTTACATGTGGGAGACTTAGCTCCTGCAATTTCCAGCTATGAAAAGCAAAAAGCAGCAGAGCTAAGGCACTCAAACAATCTGATGCTGAGGCGGAGCCGGGGAGCTGGATCTGTGGAAAAGGAAAGGAACTATGTGTTATATATATATATATGGGTATGTCTGAAAATGGGGTATACCCCCAATTATAGCCATTTAGTAGGGATAATGATCATTAACCATTGGGTGTAGGGGTACACTATTTTCAGACAAACCCATATATATATATATACATATATATATATATATATATACATTGTTACATGTGTGTATAGCTGGTGAATGGTTCCACTTTTCCTTGTGATTCTGTTTTCAAAAAAGTAAAAGATGCATGATTGGTTTTGAAATGGATGAACTGGACAGAACTCCGCACTTTTTCGTCTGGAACTTGTCGTCATACTTTTCTGTAGGCCGAGGGGATGGCTTTTTTTTGGATCCTGCGGAGTGCCAGGCGAACCTGCTGCTGGCCGAAGCTATGCTAGCAGGAGGTGGGACTTGTACAATGCTGGAGGAATCCATAAATTTGCTGAGACTTGGGGGCATCCAGTCATGCAAAGCAAAATAATTACACAGAGAAACATATATACAAATATAATCACATATATATATATAATTATATATATAATTATATATATATAATCATATATCATTATATATACATGATGATATATGTAAATCTACATGAAGAATATAATATACATGAACAGACATAGAGAAACCAGCCCTCCACCGAGGTCAAGCTCCACCTCCGGAGTGTTTGAAGGCGGTACCTTCCAACCCTCGGCTGCCTGGGCTCCCAGTTTTCAATGGTGAAAACTGTACAAGCCTGGAAAAAGCTAGGGAAAGATAGTAAGATGCTATAAGATGCTACTAACTGATATCAAACGAATGCTTAAATTAATTTAAATTATAAATTGTCTATCTTTGGGAGGCATGCTAGATCATACTATTCTTGTTTTCAGAGTTTCCATGCCTAAAACAATGGTCCCAAAGCTTTTGGGATGTGCTGGAGCTACCAGAAAAAATGTGGGGGATGATGACCCAAGAGCTAGAAACGTGATTAGAATATTGGTTGTGGCAGAAAATGGGAAGCAATCAAACCAGGTATGCCAGAAATGGTGGAATGTGAAGAGTGTTGTCTTTGGAGCCAGTCGATTGACGACATGTGTCCAAAATGGCGTCAATGATTCGGGGTTGACATTGACTAGATGGTCAATTTTTGAATATGCTGAACATGCGTGTATATGTATAATTATATATATATATGTCTGTATATATATATATATATACAATACATGATAGTTAACAGTTACCAGAGCTATCATGTGATAGTTGACAGAAGCTTAAGAATCGATGTCATTTGACAAATTTTGACAACACACATCGCCAATTCCCGAGGCGAAGTCGCTTGATGATGGCGCAGGCCAAGGCCACGAAACGGACCGGAAAGTGAAGGTGTGATCCGAAGGTGATGTGTATATATATATACAGTATATACATATTTATATATATACATATATATATACATGTTTATATATATACATATATATATATATACATATATATATGTGTGTACAGGTCTTTCTCAAGTATGGAATATGGGTAAAAATGCATAGTATGGTTATGGATCTTCATTCAGAGAAATTATGGATGTTTATGGGATGTTGTGGACATGACTGTGTTTCAAGGTTCAAATAAAAGCTAGTGAATATTCATGGAATTTAGATCCCAAGAAACCTTGGGCATCAAGAATGATTGGGCTAAAAAATGATGGTGCTGTTTGCTAGTTGCTTACCTTCTTCGAGGGGATGGGCCAGCAGTTGCCCAGTATATTTATCGCATGGCCGAAATTGCCAACAAAACCACACATTACGGAGGGCTGCAAATACTGATGCCGTTGAGGGGACGGCATAACAGGAAGTTGGGCGCACCATGGGACAAAAACTCGAAAACAAATGCATGGAATTTAGCATTTAAATTAAAAAAAAACAAACTCAAAGTAACAGTCATATTGGGGTTGTTTATACCATTTTACACCAAATCATGTTCAGAAAAATAATTTGCACCAGATCATTGCCCCCAAAGGCATCTTTTTCACATACGTTGGCTACGTTGGCATACATTTTTGAAGAACCAAACATGCCATGTGCTTCATTCACACCATTTTTCTGAATTGTGAAGGGACTTGCCAGCAAGTTCCGTGGATTTGTTGTTTTCAGATGCTGGCAATTCGATCCATTCGATCCATGTCCCTGGGCGTGAAGGTGGGACACCTCCCATGAGTATCGATGATTATGTTTATTCAGGCTTTGGACGCTATTCGAGTGTCAAATTCAGCCATGATCACAGCTGATCACCTGCAGGTGGCATTAGTTGAGGAGGACTTCAAAAAAGCTTGGGATCTCAAGACCGCTAAAAGCAGTTGCATTGATAGACTACTAGGTATTGCCAGTAAGCCAGAGCTGTCAGGCTTGCTAAATTCTATCCCTATGTTTGGTAGTGCGTTCCCGATTTTTTATTGCGTCATAATTCTTATCGATGATCAATATTTTAACCAGATGTCTTTAAAAAAATAATAATAACAAACACGTCATGAAATGCATCACCGGTTTTAACTGAATATGGTAGACATGTAAATGGATGTATAGTTTGTTGTGATGTTGTTATGAAAAAATGATGGCTTTGTATTTGTTCTTTTAATTTTTAATCCTAAAATCATTGAGATCTTGTTTCCCCAGCCGGCCCCGGTGAAAGGCCGCTGAAACGGTACATTTGGGGGATTTGTTGGAGATAGTTGGGGGATGTGGAGCGCCATGGGTTGATTCAAGCAACAAACCAAACGGTAGTCACCAGAGATGCCCCAATGTTTAACCAGAAAGGACTGGAGCAACAGTGGTTTGCTGTTTGATGATGAATTATGGTAGAAAATGAATGAGGTGGATTGATGTCATTGATGTATAGTTTGTTGTGATGTTGTTGGGAACTATGATCATGAAAAAAACACATACATATTGTCATTGTTGATATAAGTCCTAGAAATCCTATGTTTCGATCGTTTTTGGGGGTCCAAAATTTCACATCGGTTGTCTTCCAGGCCCTGAACCTGGCTTTGGAGGCTGTGCGGATGGAAACCAATGAGGGCGGTGATGTCAAGGCGCTTTCTGGTTGGATTTCATGGCTGTTTCAAGGGATATGGAGGGTTTCCTAAAATGGGGCTACCCCAATAGATGGTTTATGATGGATGATTTAGGGGTACCATGGGGCACCCCTATTTTAGGAAACCACCAGATGTTCAACCTTCACTTGGGGGATGAGATTCTTAGAGGTTTGGATGCAAGTGATGTGGCTGGCAGTGAGATTTTGAGCATGAGTTGCAACTAAGGTAACTAAGCTGAGCAATGAACTGTTGGTTGTTTCATGCTTGTCGTTCAAGCGGCCAACCATATCAACCATTAGTTCGACTTGCCAAATGAAAGTATATTGGGTTATATATATAATTAATATATGGCTATATTTACTATGGTTATATATAACGCCTATATTGAACTATAGCCATATAATACATAATATGCCATAGCTATATTGAAACCCTGGTTCTTCCCATGAAAAATGGGTGAACAAAATGGGGGAACCATCGGATCCAACCCCCCGGGCATCCGCCAGGCCATGCTGGTCTTGGCAGAGGTTCGGATCCAGTTCGCAGACTACGTGTGGCACCAAGAGGGGGCAATACTGACGATGACAAGAGAGAGATAGACTATACGTATATATTTATATTATGATATATATATATATTTATTTATAGTATAGCATTTATTTATTTATATTACTGTATATGTTTATTTATTTATTTATGTTTATGCAGTACATTGCAGTACTGCAGTCAAATATGTGACATATGTATATAATACATATGTGTGATGTCGCGTGTGTATATGCTTATTCATGCATTTGCGCATATTTGTGCACGTACATGCAGATGTGCAGCTCACCTGTTCGCGGCTGGATGTGGCTGGATGTTTGGCTGCAGGCGTTTGTTTAACATATCAATGCAGAACCTCTGCTGGATTCCAAATGATGGAAGTGATGCGTCAAAAGATGACACGACCTGTGGGCCCATGCAATGAATCGGCAACGACGGGCGGAGAAAGAAACCGAGATGGCGAACGACTACTGCAGACACCATGCAAAGTGAGCGCATGAGACGCCATGATGACGCCATGTTCATGACGTCATGCATCGCACTGCGTCATTCAGCACTTCATGCAACATGTTCTAAGTATGTGCCTGCTGAAATGCATCACCATCCCTTCGTTCCGTGTGGAAGCGGGCCCTAAACCCACTGATATCCCACTGATGTAATCAGAACCGACTTCCGAAGGAAGCCGCGCTCCGCGCTCTTTCCTCTGCTGAGCAAGCTTTGCGCAAGGTGCCAAAGTTTCAGAGGGCGCAAAGCTTCGACTTCCACTTTAGGTGTTCATGGGCCACTCAATTTCACACACATATGTTGCGTCCAATGGTTTTCATCTTTAAAAGCTGAAGCCAGCAACTGGTGTAATCCCTTCCCCCAATATTGAACACACCCATCGAAAGTCTGGTTGAGTATTGGATCTAATGTTTTGGGGGTCCCTTCTCCAGGAATCACGGTGAATCGGTGAATCGGATGATCCGCATGGCCAGGAGCAGCGCGCTGTTGCTCGACCCTTACTGGACAGGGCCTTGGAAAAAGCGACCTAGAGAGAGAGATTTGTGACAAACCCAGATCTAGAAGCATTGTAAGGCGCAAGCGCATAGCCTTGCTGCAAAGGCACAGGAACGGCAGGGGGCCTCGAGTTCGTAGCTGCTACAGTCCTGTGTCTTGAGACAAGACCATGATTCAGAGCTTGTGTTTTGTTTCATCGGTTTCAATGCTTATGTGTGTGTGTGTTCAAGGTTTAAACGAAAACATTGAGTCAAAATAGCTTAGATGTTTAGATATGTGTAGATATGTTGGATTATTAAGTTTGGTAAGAAAGCATCATTGCATTTCTTCGCGAAGATGAATCAAAAGAAAGATCTAGGTCCTAGGCTCCTAGGTAGAGAATATTCCCCCATCTTCCCGTCAACGTACTGTAGACTAGACAAAGGCTCCATGCGCAGTCGAACCAATAGTTTTGGATGATAGCTTTGTTTGATGATGTCCCCAAACCCAAAGAATTACCAGACTGTTCCAATGAAACTGCCATATATATATATATATACAATGTATTAATGTATTATATATAATGTCCATAAATTGAGGTAATTCCCAGTTTCTCCAAAACGAAAATGCGCAGACAAAAGCCAAGTTCCTGGTGTTGTTTATTGAATGGGTCGAACTGTTGGATTTTTTCTTGACCGCAGTCCAGCTGGCTCCTTGCGCAGCAGTGTCAGGTTTCCAACGGTTTCAGGAAGTCTTACGAACGTTGGATCTGATATGATGTTCAGATGATGTGATACAGGGCTGTTTCGGACCCCCATGACTCATGGGATATGACCGTCCGTGTGGACCTGCCATATTCATTCCGCTTCTGCTTGGATTTGAACCCTCGAAACCTGAAAGCCACAGCTGTAGTGCTGCCTTCGGCAGCCCTGGGCAGTGCGACTTGCGAGTTGCCATCATGGGCCAATTCTCGCTTCCGATTCATGTCTCTTGTGTGAGAAGCACAATTCGGTCAAATTCAAAGGACCGGAGGGATTGCCACTGACTGCCAATTAGACCATGACTTAGACATCCCATGACTTGGTGGTTGTTTCAATCACTAATTACCTGACTTCAATGTTTTCTGATGGATTTCGACTTGAGCTCAACAAACTAATTGTTTCCTCAGTATTTCCAAACTTACTGTACCTGTTGGATGAGACTTCACACATAAAATTCTCAGAGGCCTTCGGAAGATGCTCCGGAACCCAGGAAAATCCCATGATAGTCGGGTCCTTGGGCTCACATGCCACGAAATCTCGTTGTTTGTAGCAGACCTAAAGTCACCTGGGTTTGTCTGAAAATGGAGCAATACGGAAAATGAATCCCTGTGTACATGTCCACTATGAAATGGCTTGACCCATGTTCCATTCCAGGGGCATTTTTCTAACAAAAGGATGAAAATGATGATAAACAATTATAAACTATGATCAACCCATCATTTTTCGGGGGTTCCCCCTTCAGACAAACCTAGAATATCCTAGAATTATCGATAGCCCTGTTGATCATCTACCTATCAAATCCTGGTCGATTTGCAGGAGGGAACGCCTGGCCGGAAGCTCAGTGAGAAATCAAGCACTACTAAGGCAGAAGGTGCGTTACATTTATGACTTGGTATATTTATGTTTAATGATTGGTGCATTATTCTCCGGGCAGGTTTTTAAACCAAACGATCCAATCTTTGGGCACTTCTTCACTCCAAGCCAACTTAGCCAGATTTAGTGATGGAAAATTTGTCATTCCAGTTGAATGACTTTCCAAACATTTGCAAAGTATTGATAGTATAATGTATTATAATGTTGTATATGATTGATATGATTAGGTATTAGATATTATATATACTATCGGTGTGGCTATGTGTGAGTGGGTGCTCTATATAGATGATATAATAAATAAATACATACATACATACATACATACATAAATAGATAGATAGATAGATAAATGCGTAGGCGGGCCCCCCTAGACAGGTAAGTTGGTTTATCACATTTTATAACTTGGTTAATTTCCGGTTTATGGGGGTTATAACCATTGTTAATGGGGTTTGGGTTCAGCAACCAGCAACTGATCGGGGTCCATCGTTGTCGACCTGAGGGGTGTCCTCACCCACGATCTCGGTCGGGTTGGACCTCGAGATCCCAATCGGAAATCTCCTGGCGGCACTGACACAGTACCAGTGTCCCGGCAGGTGGGAAGTTGGGTGAAATTTGATGGGGAAGTGCCGAGGTGATTTTTTTTCAGGGTGAAATTTCATTGGTAAAATCCCAGGGTTATTTTGAAGAGAATGATTCCTGTAGATCTTTCGATTTTGAAAAATCCGACCCTGTTTTGTAAAGCGGTTGCTTTACCAGGGAAAATGCTGACTTCACCAAGGCAATCTTCGCAATCTCCTGAGGCAAACATGCTGCTTGGCTGGGTTTGGGTGGGCTTGGGATTGCGAAGCCATGATGTGATATGTTTTGCACGCTTCAGATTCCTGTTTTCATTGCTGCCAACTGCATCGGGCTGTAAAGGTTTTGGATGGTTTTGGTCATAATCAGGACAACTGCCAGCGATGAGTCATCATGCCCCAACTCGGGTTTGCACGTCTTGTAGCACATGTGGTGTAAGACCCATCATCACCTTCTAGAACAAGGTCATGCACGAGTAACAGTGAGTAGCGCGATGATCTCCGGGAATGGCCAGCCAGCAGTCTGACACCAAACGGGTGACCCCATGTGACCTCAAACTCGGAACTAACCCGAAAATGTTGGGAAAAAGGTGCCCTCTTCGTGTTGTTCCATGGTCAAATGCAGTTTTGCTGAGGCCTACTCCGAACTTTAAGGGTGTGCAGATCCTTGGTCTTCACATCCCACTGGATATTCAGTGCTGACCCATTGCATCCCATTGCCTACCAAACCATGATGTTCTTCCGTGCCAAAAAGCCACAAGTGAATGAAATGCGTGCTAGTTTTTGGATGTTTTTGGGGACAGAGGGGCTTGAGCTGTCCGCACTCCGCGTTTTTTCGGGTCAGTCCGTGCAGATTTGTTGGATTGAATTTGATTATATAAACCGTATTAAAGCCAATTGAAAAATCCATGATGTTCTATGTCAAATCCCATTTTTGCGGATGCAACATCTGTTTTTGAGCTCCCAGTGATTCCCGTTGCCGAGGAAGCCTGCCCAGTCACCTAAGCGGCAAGCCCAGGCGAGGACCGGGAGGTTTTTGCACACGGAAATTTAACACAGCTATGGAAGCCATAGATGATTCACTTATGAAAAACGATGATATATGGTGATTTTCCATAGGTATGTTCAATTACCCGAGGGTACTCGGTACTCCGGATTATTTATTTTGGAAGCTTTCACAGACTATTCCAGCCTTAGGGCGCTCAATTTGCTGTTTTAAACATCTCTCAACAGCATTTCAGGTCATGGATGAAAGTTGTCACAGCCATTAAACCATAAATGCTGTAGCTCTAACTTTTCGGCTTCTTAAAGATGATACCATTGAAAAAAAAATGAAAAATACAGTAAGCTTGAGCCCCTACGCCCCCGTGTTCCATGCCCACCTTGCTGCGACCCAGGAGGCTTTGCAACCGCGCGGCGAGCCTCGAGTCGTCGAAGCATGGTGTAAAGTGGGGAAGTGATGAGAAATCCATTCAGAGCTGAAGAACCATCAATGGATTTCTCATCAATTGGAGTTTTACCATGAATGCGTGGCAACCACTTTCTTCGTTGTGAATCAATTTGGGATTTCATAGATTTGAAGTCAATCTTGGGTTGAAAGGTGGCTCAGATATGCTCAGATCAACACAAATGAGTGCCAGAAAATGCCAGAAACCTTCCACTTGAGGACCGAAGTCTCGGCCCAGCTCAGGAGTCTCAACCACATCCAGCACCCATGGGACCCAGCGTGGCTGCGTGGGAAACTTTACCCACCCTCCGAAATGTGGGATGCCGTCGTGTGAAAGTGGGGAAGCCTGGAGTCACGATGAGACACGTCCACAGCATGGCACAGTAAGCATTACAACGGGCTGTGGGGCTCCCACTGAAGATTCCTTTTAGGAACCTCAGCTTGGTGTAGCTTAGCCACGGTGCCCTGCCAGAGAAGATGAGGTATACAACCTGATGAAGAGTGTGAGGCCACGTGACGTGAAGTGTCCTTGCTGCAAGGAACAACCAGAGAAAGGGTGAGGGTCAAAGAGTTCCAAAATTTGCTGAAACTGGAAAAAGCTTGTTGGTTGATTCTGTTGGGCAAGAAAATGTTTTGGCTGTAAATGGTCAAATGGTGTATATATGGCCAAGACCAGAATATTTCTAGGAAAACCTAGTTTTTCGCAGTGCAGATTGGACGTTGAACTTGTGGCCAAAATACATGCTGTAGATCACGTGTATTGTTGTCAGATAAGTTTAATATCGTTTTGCGCGTTGCATTCCAGGACCTGCCATTGTAGACCTGACATTTTATTCTATACAGTTGTATACTAATATATACAGTAATATAATGATAACAACTATATAGCCTTTGCTTGCAGGAAATTGACAGGAACGCAGCACCTTGCAACTGCAAACATGTGACCTTGCCCAGGTGAAAGTGTGGTTTGGTTCACCCCGCTGTGGCTGTTTTTCAGCTGAGGTCCGTTTTTGAAAAGCATGTCGGCCCGATCGATGGAGAGTGTACTATCAATGCCCCTTGACTGAGTGAGGAACGAGCACGAACTTCGCCCCGGAAAACATGTTTTCAAAATTGGCCTTTTGAAGAAACCCACTTGACCACTAGTTTTTCAAATATGTTGCCAGTTGGGATCTGTATCGCTATCCAATGATATATGCATGTGTATATAAGAAAAATATAGCATACAATATTTGTTTGTATTATATTTGGTTGTGTTTTGTGTGATGAAATTGTATGATTATGTATGATTGTAGTATGTTGTTGTATATGTATATATACATGACTATGGTTCATTGCATTGTGCATTTTGTGTTTTATATTACGTTCTATTTTAAAATTGTTTTTCAAACTATCTAGGATTATAATTTTTATATTACATATACGTATTGCATTTTTACTTATAAAATGTTTTTTTTGGTAATTTTATATGTTACATAAATGCATTAAGTACATGTTACATTTTACGTTGTATATATTATATGTTATATTAGTATATTTTTATTGTATGTGTTATATTTAGTTTGTATATATATATGTTGTTATATTTTATATGTAATTATATGTTATATTATGCATAATATATATATATATATACATTACATTTACTTTATATATTACACATATATCTGTGTAGAATGTATAAACGGTGCAGTTTTTTTTTGGTGGCAGGGTATGCAAGACTGGTCATGCCAACTGATCTAATTGGAGTCGGCCATGTTGGTTGCATGTAGATCGTCTAGCATCTACAGCAATTGGCATAAGTTCCATGCATTCAAGGGCCAATCAAAGCCTTCATTTTTTTTGTTGGTTGGTGAACGGTTCCAAGAGTCCCAATCCCAAGGACTGCGTGGGAACGTTGCACTTCGCGCATGCTGAGCACGCTCTCCATGCAGTGGAGAAGTATAACAGAGGCATATTGGAGGTCAGTCACTTGTCTTCCAAGAGCATCGTGGGATATGGTGGGTATGGCTCAAGCATCCGGAACTTATGGTGACCCACAGCAGTGTTTTGCCAGCAGGTGGCAGACCAATGTTATGGATCCATCATGACTCATCACCAACACTTGAAACATAGCCACGCACAAACCCAGCAAAGGGAAGGTGCTATTCTGAACGCCTGGGCCTCCCGTTTTGGAGGGATACATGCTCGCGATGTATGGTCGCAAAAACAAAAGGGGGGGATGATGAAATTATGCCATATTCATATATTCCAACATTCTGAAATTCAATTGATAGAAGAGGAAAGGTACCCTATTTTCAGAGACAGTTGACTTCATATATCGCGCACGTGATGTTTCTTATTGGCAGAATGTTAGAGTTGTCCAAAGTGATGCTTCTCGTGAAGTCGTGGCAATTGCCCGTGAGAATTGTAACTCAGGTTCTGACAGGCGTAAAGGGGATGACGAACACGTCAGTTTACAAGTGTCTTGGCCAAAACATCGGCACCGCAAAATCATGCAAATCTATACCTGGAAGGTGGATAGCCATGACTAGCCAGGCCAGGATGAAATTCCAGAATTCCAAACCCCTTCGCCAATGACCTGGCCAAGGCCGATCCATGGACTGCAAATGGACCTACACTTCAACAAAAAATGGAAGAGCCCATGGCTTAGGGATTAACTCGCTAAGCCATGCTAAGCCCTCAGGCATTTGGTGCTGTGGGCTGAACCTCTCAAACTGAGGTTGCTGTGGCCGCTTGAAGATTCGCAGTTGAGGCAAAGATTTAGAGGGGAAAGATGGGGAAAGGCCGACAAACTCCCAAGCCGTGTGCAATATCATAAGCCATGACGTGGGATGGCGCGGGAATTCCTATTAACCTCTCTTGGGGATTTGACACGCCCCAGGCGTGGTGACGGATGGCTTACCCTCTTCCGCGTGAGCAAAGCCAAGGACCGGACAATCCAATGAAGCCCAGGTTTCGTAATGGTGTTTGCATGGCTGCCTGCAGGAAGCCAAAAGGATGGAACAGCCCGAAAGCCATCAGGCCACTCCAGGTAATGATAATGAAGCGAAAAGCAGAACTGATCTGAAGTGTTTTAGATTTGGCGAGTCGTCACCCCTCGGGAACTGTTGGGATGATAAGCCTTGTGATTTTTAAAGTGTGGACATGTTCATTTTGATCGCCAGTCGTGACAAGATCTCAAAATATGTGGCACATGATGACATGGCGCCACAGGTGGATTTCAAAGGAAGCATTCTTACAGACTCTTGGCGTTGAGACGCGTGGAATCACGGGGCGAGGGACGATCATGGACGATCACAGTCACTCTTTGTCAAGGCGCCACTGTGAAAAAACTGGGAACCTCACCAGTTGGGATATTCCGCCAAGTATTTGCAGACAAATAATGCAATGACACAAATATAGAGTATATATAGATATAGATAGTTACTCCTATTGAATTTGCAATTTCATGTGGCAAGACCGCAGGGGCGTGTTGAATATGTTCAGTCGCTATTTGCCCGGTTTCTGATGTTCATTGTCAAAACCAGCAGTCGCATATCTTCATCCGCATTATCCCAATCATCATCAACATCAACAACATCATCACCATCATCATCATCACCACCACCATCACCATCACCATCACCGCCGTCATCCTCATCATCTGCATCATTCTCATTACCATCCGCACCATTCTCATCACCATCCTCCTCCTGCTCCTCCCCCTTCTATTCCTCATCAGCCTCGTCGTCGTCATCCACCACCACCACCACCACCACCACCACCACCATTCCCACAACCACTACCATCACTACCACCGCTATCGTCATCCCATTCTTATTGTCATGCTGCACAAAACCGATTTCTGCCACTGCCTTCTCGCGCACATGCTTCCAGTACAGTACATCCGAAAACAATGAAAGGGTATAAAACGATTATCCATCCCCCACGGCACTGAAACAGATGGCTTAGTCTTGACTCAGTTTGGTGCAGCTGAGGTAAAGTTGGATGACACCGTACCTGAGCAGGAAGGTATTGTGATCCAAGGAGGGCCAATGGTCCTTTGAGACAGGCTCCAGCAATATGTACAGCGCCTTTCAAGACCTTGAAAGGTCTGCTTGGTCTAGGAGAAATAGGCAGGGCAACACCGAAAGCTTGGGTGATCCTGCCTAGCTCTGGTGACTTTGGTGGCATGGAATGATTGAAACATGTAGATTCATTTCAAAACCCATGGTTCAATTCATGAATGGTCAGTATATATATATATAGAGACAGTAAGATTCTGAACGTATGCACATGGCTGGGTTTTGAGGCGGGCAAAAATTCTCTCCAAAGGTTTCGCTGTGTGCTCTCTCCTCCAGCGACCCATCCCTCGTGGTGAGACCCCTGACGAAACTGGTGCGCGGTGGAGCCTGGGATGCCTTAACAAGGTCCCAAAAATTGTGGCGCTGGGCCTCCCAATACTTCAGACCATGTTAGCAACAGTTTATGCCACACAATGACATGAAACCCTGAGAAACTTGGAATTGATGATTTGGGAGTCCGACAAAAATTGGCGACTGGAACACAAAAATCAATGTTGTGGTTGATGTCGATGTCGCCATATGCCATGACCTGCCTGGCACCTCAGAGCATACCCATTGCAGCCTGGGTTTGGATCAGGGAAGGGGTTGCAGTTGAAAACCCAAAAAGTGCTCCGGTTCCAACATGCTCATATAACAAACAAGTCGTTTCTTGCCAGCTGGGCTACAACACCAGGTGTGACATGTTCTCCAACTTTGTTTTCTTACAGTTTGGGAGAGGCTCCATGTTGCTACCCATGTTGCATTGATTTGCTGGTTGCCGAACCGGCAGCGGACAAACTAATTTGATACGATTTCATGTTTTTTGCCCGGAATACTTCATCTATGTATCTTCGTTATACTAATGTTTGCTACAATTGGTGCTTGCATATATTGTTTCACCCATAGCTAGGATGATGATCGTCACTGACCAGCAACGTTTCAGGGCGGTTGAAACTACCAGCATGCAGCATCACCAATAAGTCAATGAGTATTGTATATTGCATATGACATGCCGGACTGCCGGACTTAAGTCACTTCCATAGTGATCAAATGCATGCACATGCAATTGTAAGAAACTATAATTGTTAAATATTGTTAATAGATTCAGCATTTGGGAGTAAGAATGCTTCTGAAGATATGCGATGGAAGGCATTTTGTGGTGGTGAACCCTGGTGAACCCCGCAAGCGGGATGATTTTTAGACATTTTTAGACCACGTTCCAAAAAGATCCACAACATGAAAACTCAGGCTAGGGAGCCACGGGGTGTCAGGTCTCCTCGCGAGCATAACATGAGACACATGGCAAAGTCACACCGAGGCCATGTTCGTGCAGATAAACCATGATAAACCTGGGTGTTCGGTTGGTCAATGCTTGATTTCGCTTTCCCATAAATCTGGAGGAATGTCCAATTATGTCCAAATTGATATTGAACACATTCAGCTGATTTGGGATATGGCCATGCCAGCCCTACACCCCCAATGTGATGTGACTGTGATACGGGATTTATCATGGAGGAGGCACCAACCATGATTTCTTTTCGGTTGGAGTTCATGTCATCATTGTCACTACAGCTATCTACCACAATGATCCACAATGAACATGGGTAATTGCCATTGTTTTTCAGATGGCCGGAGGTGGACAAAGCATTCAAAGCATAGGCCAGTGTGAACTTTTTCCAGCGAAGCAAGGTCCAAGTTGGAAAGTGCGCCAGGTATATCAGTGCGCATCATATAAACCTCTTAAAAAGTTCCCAGACCGAGAGTTCCTCAGTGCCTGTGCATGTTGATACATTTAATCATTTTGCCCATAAAATTCTTGAAACATGTTGGATTTCAGGACATTCTGTGGATTCCTGTGGAAGTCAGATAGATTGATTCCAGGCAACTCTCGTGTAGTTTATCAGTCGAGACCACGTGGAAACCCTGCAGCTCCTGGAAAATGATGCGCGGGAGGATAGCAGCCCATGGGGATGGTTTGGAACCATTTGGAACCGTAGGCCATGAAAAAAGATCCTATAGAGACGATACCCCCATACTGAGTGTAGGCTGTTTTTGTCCATCACTGTATATAATGCCAAGTTCGTATTAATAACCCCCCCAAGTAGAAAACTAGGGCTGGTCATACATTAAAGAAACAACCAACCTGCCAATGGGTCGAGATTTCTCTTTTCAGCGGCCTCCCTCCAAATGGGGTGAGATGGTGAGATTGGGCATCGGACATCCCTTCAAGACAGTACTTTTCAACCATTAAAAAGCAATGAAAACCAGTAAAGATATAGTTATAGTATGTTATAGTATGTTATAGTATATATCCTGACTACCACCAAATTAGGATTTCTGAGCAGGGTGTTGTTCAATAGGGGTGGTCGCACATGTTTATGAATAGGGAAGGACCAACCAAAAGTAGCATCGTTTTTTGGAATATGGGTGTTGATCAATTCAGGCTGCTTATTAATATGAACTTAACATTGTCCTTTGGCCACGGAATATGCATCATCTATACATATCGGAATCTATACGATTATAGGATATAGGTACGGTAAGTTTAATTGGGCCCTTTAAAGCAGCCTCTTTATGATCCCGCTACAATTCATATTGTGGAGTTTTCCCAGGCCATCCCGAAATATATAGCAAACTGCTGGAAACCTTGGGCAGCTTTGGCAGCCATGAACTTGGGAATAGTAAAATCCCAGCAACATACAAGACATAGCAAGACTAGGCGGTTTTCCAAGAGCCATGAAAATGACAAAAAAAAATCCAACACAAAATGGCGTTTGTTGCATCGGAACCGTTGGAACAACCGTTGGAACAACCGTTGGAACAACCGTTGGAACAACCGTTGGAACAACCGTTGGAACCCCTTAAAAATGACTCGAAATCGGAAAAAAAAACTATATACGAGGCTTCGGCGCTTTCCGGAAGCCTTGGAGGAAGCACGTCGAGTCGCTGGTGCTGAAAATTTCCGGTGGATGGGATGGGTGGCGGACAACCAACCATTTATCATAAAATATCCATTGATCCTCAGCAAAATGAAGAGTTTGAGACAAAATGGCCATTTTGGAGGTGGAAATTCGGCAACTCCCAGCTCACGGCAGGATCTATGTTAGTTTGGGGGATGATAAAATATTCAAACAGATTTACCCTCTGGTAATTTAACGTAGCTATTGAAAATCACAATTTTTAATGGGAAAATCCACTATAAATGGTCATTTTCAATAGCTATGTTTACCAGAGGGTATATATTATAATTAATTGTTTAGATAAATTTGGATGAATTATAAAGACCTTACGGCAACATCATAATAAGTGATGGTTAGATACGGTGAGTAAGGTTAACCAAAATGGACTTATTTCAGGCTGGTGAATTTCTATACTTGATATATCTTGATATCATGCGGCCAAATATATAATGGCACATGCTCAACAATAGACCAAAGCTCTAAGTACAAGTGTGATGCACGTATAGAACCGATAAATTGGTTCTTAAAATCAATATTGTATTGGATGGTGTTGTCCAGAAATGGTGGATTTACCACCAATTTACGGTCAGCTTAACGAGGAATATGATACCTCCTTGAAGACGTTCCCTGTATTGGAAGCCAAAACGAGCGGATCCAATTTTTCGAACCATGGCGCTGGAGAGACATGCTATGCTTTCTGGGATCTGGGACACGAATTTAAATGATATAAAAGAACCATGGGGCATACATTCCTAACCACGATTTGGGCGATATAGTGACTTGACTTTTGAGATCAAACCAGTTGGACCACTAGCAGACCCCCTAATGCTGAGGCAAGGTCAACCTTGGCTTGTTCGAGCCACCTTTTTTTGTATCTTAAATTGGCCTCATCTCAGGTTAGCCCTGATCCTTTCCCATGTCCTGCAGACAAGTGTCCTTGGCTACTCTCCATCCCCAAGATGTCTCCACTTTCGAAAGTCTCCTTGACACATGCCCTGAAGAAGATGGGTTTCCTCATCAAATTCTTCCGTGAAATCAGCGTTGTAGAATTAACTCGAATCCCATCCACAAATCATGATAAATTACCAAGAGGTCAAGAGGTCCAATGTTTTCCCAGTTTCTGGCAGTTTTCTGGCAGTTTTCCCAATTCAGCAGTGACCTTGGGACTCCGGGCATCAGGCCTTAGAACTGGATCCGAGTCAGAGCACTGCACGACTGGCACGGGTTGGAAGCCGAAGATGGGGCTGCGATGATGGGAAGATTGGGAAGCGAAAGCCCAGTGTTTCATGGGAACACAGAAGAACACGTGGGAGAGTGAAGGAACATTAATAGATTCTGGAAATTATTTGAATTTGTATAATTCTTTATGAACTCATCCTATGTATCATTATAGTAAGGCCAGCTTAATACCCTCCCACAAGGTCCAGAAGGTCAACAAGGTCAAAACAGCAACATCAAAAATGGTCTCTTTTTCTTTCAAGTGGCCCATGAATCATGTAAAATCATGTAAATAACATTGCTCCACATAATTCGCCTGTGGAATTCCATGGGAATTTGCCATGGAATCTATGGTCTTTTTCCATGGGTCAAAACCTATGGAACTGTCACAGCACACCTTCACAACTCAGCCGCACCCCGACACATCCCAGACCCTCCATCGTTTCAAAACCGAATTGGGGAGGATTCCAGAGATGAGGGTGTTGAATGGGGAGCCATATTGATTACGCCATATTAAATTAATATTAAAAAATCCTATCTTGACATGGTATTTCACTGCTAGAAAGAGCGGGTTACTAGAGGTTAATTGGCAATTGGATGATATGATATGATATGATGATATTGGAATATATTGGATGTAATTTTCATCGATTCTAACAGATTCAAAAAAACCCAAGCTCCATGGGATTTCCCATGGGATTTCCCCATGGGCATCCGACTTCTTCTATGACTTGAGGCCATGGCGATGCAACAGACCGGTCAGGGACTCAGTCTGGGCCGATCTCAATGGGCCATGGGTTGTAGGGTTCATGAGGGAAATTCCGCACAATATGACCCCAAAAAAGGGAAACACATGTCAGGTAGATTCATCATGATTCATCTAGTACGTACTTTTCTATATGTTTGAGGACTGCTATAGATGTCAAATCATCTACTTTTCTCAGCATGTTAAATCTTTTGAACAAGCCAGTGGAAAGACAAGATTTCAGAAAGCTTCCCACTGGATTTCTCAATACCAAAAACGCTGCAACGTGCTCGGCCAAACTTTCCGTTCCGCAAAGACGCTGTGATCTTGTGAGCGTGTGGAATCCTCACGTGGAAGACAGACGTTGCTCAAATTCATGGGTTTTCTCTGTAAATCCCTATGTTTAATCTCTACATATCTCTACCATCCTGCTTGTTCTTCCTTGCTGATTCAATCCAATTTGCTGTTCAATTATTCCCTCTTTTCGTTGGTCAAATCCTATGCCCTATTGCTTCTTAAAATCATCTCAAATCCTGATTCCTGTGGCTTCCCCATGGTCGCTGAGTTGAATCCCCATATTTGTTGCTGTTTACCGCCTATTTAGGGGGTTCCTAAAATAGGGCTACCCACAGTCATCATCCATTTTCATCGGATTTTCCATGAAAAAAACCATCCAGCTATTGGGGTGCGCCATGGTGCCCCCAGTTGAAACGACCCAGGTTTGGCCAAAGATGCTGAAGTGGAACTTCGAGACCTGCACCGTGCCTTGGATCAAAGAAAAACGGTCTGAACCCAACACCCAAAAAAACGGAAAAAAAAACACATGGAAAAATCATACAACTATTTGATGGTTATAGAGATTTGATGGTTATTAATAATCAATTGATATCAGATATCTTAGTTGATCATGAATTTGACCTTTTAGTTTACCTATTATTAGCTGGCAAGGCCGGGGTGACTCACCTGAATTTTGGATGTTGCTGGGTAAACTTGGTCACGACGGAAAACCACGACGTGACCATAAATTTATAATTCGGATCTTTGGGAATACCCAACTGATTTGTGAAATGCTATAATTTAGCCAGGAGATGCCAAGTTTATTACTTGGATGTTGGACGTTAAGTCGATGATAAAGATTTTTTGGAGTGGCACTGTCACATAACACTAAGTTAAGTTCAACCACCTAGCTTGACGTGATTTCAACGGAGAAATAGCTCATGTTCTCGATTATTTCTGATTGGATTTTTCCCGGCCAGGAAATCCACAGGTGATTTGTTGTTTCCCATCGATTTTCCCTCAAACCAACCCATTGAGTTTCCATTGATGTTGACTTGTTGGTGGCCAGGTCGTAATCCACAAGATAGTGAGGTCTGCGTGCTGCACGGGTACCCAGTCCAGTAACTGCATGCACGTGTCATGTCAAAAAAAGAATATGCCCGAGATAAAGGTAGGGGCGCCGCACAGGGGCCAGATTCTTGAAGCCCAAGGGAACAAAAAAGATCCAGTTGCCGTGGCAGACTCAAGCAGAATTGCCGGCTCAACAAGGGTCAGCGAACCGCTGGGTTTTCTCGAACAAAAAGCCTCGAAATGTCAGGTGAATAGATATGTATGTCGGACTCCCCCCAAATTGAAGTCCAATTTGCACCGTGTTCTCACAGTGCCATCAAAACATTCGGCCATGGAAAAATTGGCCTTCGAGGCTCAAGGCTTAGTTGTCCTTATTGTGCTTGGCCTTTTCATATTGGTAAATTTTGGCCAATGTCGCTTTAGACAGGCCTTTTCCCCGGTTTTCATGCTGAAACTTGTTCCAGGGATTGGAAAGATCTTTCTCCTTTGGAGATCTTTGCACCTCGCTCACTGATGCTGAGCCCGACGCCGTAGACGGAGATGTCGCGGCACCAAACCCCGCAGCTGAAGATGCTCCACGCTGCTCAGTGATAGAAGATCCACCACGCTGCTTAAGGCCCGACCGTGCTGAGGTAGATCGCAATGTAGTTTGCGATCCCGCTGCAAAGCACTCACCATGCGAGCCCGAGCTTGATGTCATACCCTTGGAAATAGAGCCAGAGTTCCCTCGCTCAGCGCTGCTCTGTAAGCCCGAACTTGGTGTCATACGTCCAGACGAAGCAGCTCGCTCGGCACGCAAGCCCGAACTTGATGTCATACATGGCGAAGCAGCTCGCTCGGCACGCAAGCCCGAACTTGATGTCATACATGGCGAAGCAGCTCGCTCGGCACGCAAGCCCGAACTTGATGTCATACATGGCGACCTCTCACCATCAGATTCGCACTCTTCACAAAGGGGCCAACGACTATCCAGCTTCGGCTGCGACAGCGCACTCAATCGTTTCAGACAGCATCTAAGACCTTGAAAAGCCAACTGCCCAACATAGATTGTTCCCAACGCCATCAAAAGCGCGCCACATACCCACAGGGTATCTGAGCCAGCTTCGTTGTCTTCCTCTATGGAGTCCATGCCGGACAGCAAAAGTCCACCAGCCATCAAAGTCGCGATAGCTACTTCTCGTTCATTTCCACCTCCATCACTTGATTCAGGTTTGGGTCCTCGCATCCCCAGGTCCGCCACAAAGGCCTGAAAGGCCTGGCCATGTAGAGGCTTTGTAAGCCCATCTGCCACGAGCTCCGTCCCCTTCAGATGGAGCAACTTCCAAGCGCCTCCAGGGCAGTTCCTTCAAGAGCTTCTCGAAGATACGAAGCCCTGATTTTGAGATGTCTGGTGCGCCAGGAGGAGCAGCTAGTGCCATGGGCAAGTCCGATGGCAGCCACATTGTCTCCATACAGGATACGTTGGATGCACTCAGTGCCAGAAGCTTCACCCATCATAGTGGCTAGCATAGCCTCAGCAGATCGCCCAGCATTCAGCGCATCGCAGTAAGCCACTAGCTCGCTCTCGGCTGTGGAGTGCGTCACAAAAGGCTGAACTGTGGTCTGCCAGGCAATCACGCATCCACCATAGTAGATGGCCAGCCCCTGAACACTTCTGTTTCGTGTTCCTGCTCCAAAGGCAATGTCGGAGAACACCTCAAGAAGCCCTTGGTGTCTTGCCACTTTCAACTGGCCACGTGTTCCAAACTGGTCCGTGGGCACATTCTTGGTGTAATGGAGACCTCCAGGGTGCGCCTTGACATACTGCATCACTAGAGTTGCGATCTCTATCGACCGTCTTGGATTTTTTGTAGCCAATCTGCACACCGTGGAGACACTCATCGCCAAGTCAGGTCTGGTCCTTGTTGTCAGCCATAGCAGCGCGCCAGCCATGCCCTGGGCAACCTTGATGTCGGTGGCTTGAACGGGCTCCCCAGGATTTTCATCCTCTTCACTGGGCTTGAAATGTGGAGCATCAATCTCCTTTTCAATCCCCCACTTCTGGACCATCTCCTTCTCATACATTCGCTGGGAGATCAGAAATCCGTCTCCTTGGGGTCCAACTTCAATTTCAAAGCCACAGTACTTCAAAGGTTTGCCCCCTTCCTGCACCTTCTCGATGTCAGAAGTAGCCCAGATCTTGGCAATAGAGGCCAGTGCTGCTTGAGCTGCATCATCCTCAGCCGATACCAAAAGGTCGTCCACGTAGACCGTCATGATGCCTGACCAGTGGCTTTCACCACTTTCCACATCAACCTCAATGAGGCGCCAAACATTTTCATCGGCAGTCTTCTTGAAGCTGCCTTTGACTTCTCGTCCATGACGCATTCTGGTCCAGGCCACCGTCGGCAAAGTTTCGTCTCTGTAGAGACACCAGTCTCTTGGTGACCCTACCAAGCCGTACAAAGCTTTCTCGATCACCCAGACATCGTTTTGAGTTGCCAATCCCAACTTTCTGAACACCGTTGGAACCTCCATAGCCGTGATCTTGGTCTCGTCACGCCTTGGTGCGTTGAGGAAGGCGACTCTGATGTCTGTGCCATAGATGGACCAGCTCTTTGAACTCGCTATGCGGATCTGAGCTCTGATTTGATTGCCATCAGCTCCACCAGCATAGACCTCTTCGTTGCCAGGGTCTTGGTAGTTTCCACATACCACCGCCCGTGAGCGAAAAGCCCCTGATCCGGCTTTCCGGGTGTGGACCATTTTCCCTGGTAAAAGTTCAATTGGGAGGCCACGCTGCTTGGCAAGGTCCTGGAGCTGGCTGCGAGTGATCTGCTTGACGGCCTGCTTCTTGTGGAGCAGTTGTTCATACTCCGCACAGATCGAAGGCTTCCAGTCCTCCAGATGGCTCCAGACCTCTGCATTGCTGATGGTTCGAGTCACCAGGAACTCCTGATCCAGCTTTTCGTGATCCTCCTTGATGGCTTGATGTTGAAATTGCTGAAGCTGGTTTTCCAAGAGTGCCCTTAAAGAAATAGCCTCAGTAATGGCTCCGATCCAAAGCGCCTGGTCTTCAGTGGTGGCATCAAGGCGGTTCATCTCGTCCCTGATGTAGTCAACCACATTGGCATGGCAGGCCCGAATTGCAGCAACCCCTGAAGTAGTTGAGGCCACCGGGCTTGAGCCACCGTCCCGGTTGTTAGGTGCCTCCTCCCACTCCCCACCTCCAAACTCCTCCGCATCAGATTGCAAAGTTGGGGTGCTTGCTGTTGGGCTTGCCGTTGTTTGCTCCGAGTCTGTGCCCAGTGTCCAGCTCGACTCACCACTGCTGCCAATTTCATCCCCTTCTAGATGGCTTTTCAAATATTCAGGGATTTGAAAAACTTGATTGGGTATTCCCGTCAAAACCGCATCCTTTGTGGGATCATTTGTATTGAGCCCCCATGCCTCCCCCTCGATGTTCACCATCGATCTGATGGCAGGAACTGCAGTTTTGCCCCGAAGTCGTCGGGTAGGGACTCCTGGCCATTGAGGCATAGAAGATTGCTCACCACGCTCCTCCACATAGATCTCGTTAGAGGCACCAGGAAGCTCAAGAGGGGCGTCAGGTGGGATTTGCACCACATCATCCGTATAGAAAAACCGGCCAGTCTTGAGAGACTTCACATAGTAGCTGGTTGTTGTCAGGGATGTGAATTTGTCGGGGCCCATGATTTGGACTTCTTCTCGTGCATCTCGCCAATGGGTGTAGCGTTCTTGCCAAGACTTTCGAAGAGCATAGACCTTGCTGCCAAAACGTAGCATTGGTCCCGTAGGAAATCCCAATTTCTGCAACTGACAGCGTAGTCGTCGCTCGCCAATGTGTCTTGCACAAAGTGGCCAACACTCCAGTGGACATTGATTTGCTGTGAGAATGGTCTTGATGGCCCTTTTTGTGTTTCCCACCTCCGCCTCCACTCGGCCATTTGCTTCTGTAAGAAGAGCCTGATGTCAAAGTAGTGATGATTCCTCGATCCAAGGTCCACTGCCGAATCGGGGCTGAGACCAATTCCCTTGCCCGATCACAATGAAGTCTCACCAACGGTAGCCCCAGTGATTGCAGCTTCGCATGAATGCGAGCCAGTGCAGGAAGAACTTCCTTGACTGATCTTGAGTTCACCAACTCCACAAAGGTCAAGTTGCGCACCGCCACATTGGTCGCATCTTCCACCAAGCGATGCCAGACATTGTGCGCTCCACGTAGAGCTTCTTCCTGAGGGCAATCAGGGCCAGCTGGTGGAACAGGTTCTTCAGCCAAAGGATCTGCTGGGTCCGCCAGGCCTTCTGAGCTTTCAGGCCGTGGTGGCAAGTCTCCCCCGTCATCCATCATCACCTCATCATCATCAAAAACTCCATCATGTGGAACCTGAGCATTGTGGCCACGGTCTCCCCCCCCGTATAAATCCATCGACGGCGAAGGTTGACCGGCACTTGAACTCAGACCGCCCCCTCCGTGTAAGTCCATCGACGGCAGAGGTTGGTCCTGTTCATCTTTGGGAGCTCCTGGAGGGTCAACCATAGGACGGCCATCGGCCATGACAGGGAACGTGTAGCAAGCCACCATCAGATAGCGAGCACGTTGATGTTCCTGATCAACCCCAGAAGTCATCTTGCCTGAAAGATCCACTGACAGCGTGTAGGCCTCAGGATGTGTGACCCTCCTGTGTGGTCGAGATCTCGCTTGAGCTCTGACACAATGGGCACAATCTCTCCTTGCCGGCAAGTGGTCATTCAAGAAGTGGGCCTTCCAAGATTCCAGAGCTAACTGGGAGATCGTCCTGAGAGCTCGTGGTTGCACTGACGAAAGATCCCTCCCAGGAACCTCGTTAGAACCAGACGCTTGATGTTGCACCGAATCAGGTCCACGTCCAGCTCCCCTGAGGTATCGATTCAGCCCAGCTGCTCTCGCGGCTTTCAGCCCTGGTGCCCATGCAGCCCATGATTTGGTTGTTTTGAAACGTTGCTCCATTGGGAGAGCTCTGAACTGCTCAGCTGCTTGTGCTTCTCCTTCAGGTTGGCCTCTCAGCTCGCCCAACTGTGCCAATTCCATGAGGTTGGTGCCAATGGTAGTGGGCTTTCGTTTGGTGTGACCCATCGTGCACTGGTCAAAGGAGAACTGCGACAGACCATAACGAGTCTGGAAGTCTTGCCATTCTTGAGTTCGAAACATCGAGAAATACCGATGTTGCTGTACGTCAGCCTCGTCTCTATATTTGGCTGGGTCCTCAGGCTGCTCCATCAGAAACGCCGTTGGCACCTCATCATCAGCTGGACGTACATCTTCACATAGTGTCATCAGAGACAGGAATCTGAACATCAAGATGGTGTCTCCTTCTACCAGAGCTGCATCTTTGGGAGGTAAGTCAGGAAGTCCATAAGGATGTTCATCGTTGCGCACAACTCCTGGTCCCTCATCATCCTGGTATCTCAATGCCGACACAGTTCGGCAAGGTGGGCCGCCAATGATGGCTTTGACCCTGCCCGACGCACATAGCGCCACCAGGAAGCCATACACATTTTTGTCGTGCAGGTTCGCTGGATGGGACCCTTCTGTGTCCACACAAAGGACCTCGGTGTCTGCAGAGCCACATTGTTTCTCCCAGTACGAGGAGTCAGGGCCAGAGAAGATGTGCAAGATGATCCTTTTGGCCTTCAGAAGTTTACGCCGTTTGTGGCGATTCCATGGCAAACGTGCTCCAAAGTCCTCCGCCTTCACCATCTCCAGGTACGGAATCAACTTCATCATGATGTGATCCGGTAGACCTGGGAACTCCTTCTTCATTTTCACAGTCATGGCAGTTTCCAAGGTCAACATGTTGAGATCCACCATGCCCACGTCAGCCAACATAGTTTTGACAACCGCCAACTTTCTCCATTGGTGCACGTAGAAGAGCTCCAGCCAGTCCATGATTTTTTCACCCTCCTGACGGGAGATCATAGGGCATCCATTTCGCAGTTCCACGCGAACTTCACGTCCTTCATCATCCTTCAGTTTGCAAAGGCCATCACGCCACTCCAGTGAAAAGTCCAAGTCGGAGAGGCCGCCCATTGGGATGATCCATGAGATTTGTGTTGTTGGTGCAGCCAGTAAGATCTTCGTGTTCTTCTTCAACCTGAACATCTCAGTTGTTCCATCAGCCAACTGAACCGACGTTCTTTCAGCTGCCATCCATTCTCCTTCATCTCGAGCAGGACGTAGTGCGTGAGTTGCCCCACTGTCCAACAGGATGTATTCTTCATCCACCGTCTCCACGTTGCTCAGCTGCATCACTTTCAGCTTGGGATTCATTGGCCCACGCAACGTCTTCAGCAACTGAGTGGCCTCATGCAAGAGCTCTGCCGTTTTGTCTGCCTTGGGACCACTTTCTTGTCCACCTCGACCCCCATCTTTGTCTCCATTGGTTGCGGAGCTTGTCACCTCCGGTGGCTGCACCCCAGATCCTCCTCCTTCAACTGTTGCTGTAGAGGACGTCTCATCGCCACCAGAGCTCTTTGCAACTTTCACAGCCGCAGCTCCAGCTTTTCCTCCAACTGTGCCAGTAGATGGTGTCGATGAAGTTGAGCCATCATGTCCACGACCATGGCCATTTCCTCCCCCTGAACCAGTCGGTTCACCCTTTGCTTTGCCTGACCGTAGTTTGCAGTCGATCTTGCGATGTTCTTTGCTGCCACAGATGAAGCAGCGAGATGCCTTGTCGGTGATGCCTTCCCAAGAGTGTAGCCAACGGCAAGCTTTTCCGGCTCTACATCCAGCATCCGAGAGAAAGTACTTGCAAGGCCTCTCAATGGAATTGCCTTTGGGCTTGCCATCAGTTGGAGTTGCAGTAGTGGGAATTTTTGGGTCACCCTGCATCTGTTTCAGCTTCAAAGGTGTCTGTGGCGCCGACAAAGTCAAAGAGTTGGTCTGAAGAAGGACCAAGGTTTCGGCTTCAGCCAGAAGACATTGGCTATATGACCACAAGGCTTGCTGTGTTGGCATCTCATCCAGGCCCAGTTGCATGCGGCTTTGCGCCAAACGAAATGCAGCTTGTGGGTCCAGCGCTCCAAGTTGTTGAATTGGTCCATCCAGCGCTTTCAAGAGCAAGACCCCATCTGGTAGCGTAGCATTGACTTCTTGTGCTCTCCCAAAGTGCCGCCTCCAATTCCTCAAGGCTGTTGCAAGCTCCTTGACATTGGGGGTCTTTGGAATGCTGGTGAGTTGCTGAAGCAAAATCTGCTTCTCACCAGCCCCACCCGGTTGAAATCGGATCAGCAGCTTGTAGAGGATTGCAGTTGAAGACAAAGCTCGGTCTGTGACCAGTGATTGCTGCTCAGCTTCTGGTATGGCCTTCAAGAGCATCTGAATGCCACGTTGTTCAGTGCGATGGAACTGATGCTCCTTGAGTTCTTCTGGCAACCTCGGAGCTATTTGAATTCTCTGAAGTGGAGTGCTCACCTTCCATTCTTCATAGAATCCACGGGCTTCACGCATAGTTGTTTCCCACCACCACCAGCCCGCTGCTCCTGAGATGTCTTTCATGATCGGAGCAATCAAGCGCAACCAGTCTCCAAATTGGAGAGGGCTGGAATCAGCCGGTAGATCAGGCAGCTCACCTTTTGTGTTCATGGTGGTGCCCATGTTCTCAGGCCAGGGTGTAAATGAATGACCCTGCCTTCCATCTCCAAATCCACCTCCCCCCGCACCATGACCCGGAAGGTGGCAAGATTCTTGAGGACCGTTATGATGTAGTCCCATGTCAGCTCCATCCATCGAAGCCCGACCGCGACCATGAAGTCCTCCATGCTCAGAAGAGGCCCGATCGCGTCCACATAGTTCACCAAGAACCTGCTGAGCCCGAGCTTGTCCACGCAGATCACCGTGCAGGTTCGAAGCCCGAACTGGTCCATATAGATCGCCGTGCAAGTTCGGAGCCCGAGCTTGTTCACGAGTTTCTCCAAGATCCTGCAACCTTTGAGCCCGAGCTTGGTCTGGATGTTCTCCAAGCACCTGCACATGCGAAGCCCGAACTCCATCAAATCGTTCAGAAGATGCTGCTGGTTCTCCAAACGCCTGCAACTGCGATGCCCGAACTCCATCACGACGTTCAGAAGGCACTGCACAGGCCCGAGCTTGAAGACCATGATCTCCACTTCCCCCACACAAGTTCCCGCCTTCTCGTCCGTGCGCTATGCAAGCGGCCACAGCAGGTGGAACCCGACCAACCGTGGGACACCCAGGCTGAAAGTTCCCATTCCAGTAGTCAGATTGTTGAAACACTTGGGGAACCGAAACACGATCCAGTGCTAACTTCAGGGAATGAATTTCCTTCTCCATCCAAAACTGTTTCGCTTCACTAGCAGTGAGAACACCTTCACGTTCCTCAAAAGGTTTCCATGCAGTGTTACCACTCTTCATTTTTGGCTTGGATTCACAAGTGTCATAGATGTCCAAACCATGAATCTCACTCACAAAACTCGATTGATGCCCTTCCCCAGACTTCAAAGCTTCATGCAACCCAGGGATTGGTGGCACCGGAGGCATTGGTTGTTCACATTCTATTGGAGGTGGCCCATCTGGTACCCTTGTGCCATTCGGGGTATACTTCGCAGGGGCATGCCTCCCACACTCAGGGCTAACTGCAGCTTCGCGCACCCTTGCACGTGGAGTGCGACTTCCATGTCTACTTCCATGTCTAGCATGTCGATCTTTCTGACCGAAGCTACCAACTCCATTGGTTTTTTCATGAGATGTCTCTCCAACCGTAGACCATGGTGAAGTCTCGCCCCCAACACTAGCAAGGCCAGTAGTTCTTTCCAGTTTGCCCTTGAGCTCAGCTACTTGCTCAAGTAGCATCGAATTCTGATCCCGTAAGAAGTTGACAAGTTCAGCTTCTAACATCTTTTGAAGGTCATCTGACTTTGAACCCGAACCCTGATCTGGATCTCTAACATGTCCAACAGGCCCCATTGAACGCCTCCCAGCATCCGTTTCACCAGGCATCACTCCTTCAGTCCTTGCCGGAGTCCTTGTCACCACTGTAGGACGCTCCAGGGCTATGCTCGGCACACCAGCTGAGATGCCACCCCGTCCCTTCCCAGTAAGGTCCGTGAATGACGGAGGAACAGCCAAACCAGATGCTGCGCTTTGAATGGGTTCCCTGCTATCATTTCTATCCAAATCAGTCGGTAAATCACCAGGTCTTGAAGCTGCTAGTCGAAATTCATCTTGGGCTTTTTGAGACCAGAATGGGTTCACTTCCGCATCTCCCAGACCCCGGCTTGGCACTGATTGGGATCTGGCCATTGGAAAAAAAAAACAAACTTCAAAGGACGCGTTTTGGGCTCATAACCCTCAACAAGGGTCAGCGAACCGCTGGGTTTTCTCGAACAAAAAGCCTCGAAATGTCAGGTGAATTGATATGTATGTCGGAGCCGGAAAGAGCGGTTCTTGGAGATCTGGCTTCGAGTTTCACCTTATTCGAAAATTGATGGAGGGCATCTATCTGTCTAAATATCTTGGGTGACCGTGACCGTGGTGTATAGTAGGTTAGCAGATGTTAGCAGGCTTTTGAGAAAACAGACATTAATTACATAATTAACTATATGACGAAAGCCAGCCGGGAAGCTGGCTAGTTGCTATTTGCGAACGAAGTGAGAATAGGGGGTCTGGGGGGGGTTAGTTGCCAAATTGGACAAAAATCGGGAAAATAGGTGGTGATTTTAGTGAGACAAAAGTATGGTCTTGCAGGGTAATGTACCAGGCGGCAAAACAGTGACGGTGGGTATCGATTCCCCCTAGGTCCGGTCTTCTGGGGGTTTCTGGGCTCAGTCAATGGACAGATAGATGGGCCAGCTAGTTAGAGGATATTGGAGAGAGAAGGACATTGGGTGAAAAGTACGTGCAAGAAGGGTTTCTGGGTGAAGAGTCTCTGGGTGAAAAGTCTGTGCAAGAAGAGTTTCTGGGTGAAGAGTCTCTGGGTGAAAAGTCTGTGCAAGAAGAGTTTCTGGGTGAAGAGTCTCTGGGTGAAAAGTATATGGGTGAAAATGTGCAAGAAGAGTTTCTGGGTGAAGAGTCTCTGGGTGAAAAGTATATGAGTGAAAAGTATGTGCAAGAAGAGTTTCTGGGTGAAGAGTCTCTGAGTAAAAAGTAT
>Ga0126342_10001090_pt1 | contig 35994 bp, 17 predicted proteins | sample Cyp1metagenome_FD_92528 | JGI IMG/M metagenome (GOLD analysis project Ga0126342, IMG submission 92528) | Coral microbial communities from Lord Howe Island, Old Settlement Bay, Australia - Cyphastrea 1 metagenome | ecosystem: Host-associated > Invertebrates > Cnidaria > Coral ... | reverse complement strand
CTCCTCACTCCACACTCTACACTCCACACTCCACACTCTACACTCCACACTCTACACTTTACACTCCATACTCCACACTCTACACTTTACACTCCGCCTTCTACACTTTACACACTCTACGCTTCCCACTCCACACTTTACACTCCACACTCCTTACTTCACACTCCGCACTCCACACTCTACACTTTCCACTCCACACTGCAGACTGGTAACAAGGGAAACATGTACAAGACTGTTCAAAAAAATATTGCAGAAAGGTATTGTGCGTGACTGCATAACCATGTGTTTTGACATCTGTACCATTAACATACGTGTGAGCATTCGGGTTCGTGGGCTTCATCTTGTTTTAAGTACATGTGAGTCACCCAAAAACAAGCCATTTTCCATATGACCATTTGCCAAAAATAGTTGACAGAAGTTTTGTACTAGTTGTTGATAATTAGTGCGGACCTAGTGGTTTTTCCTCTTCGTTATGAGGCGGCACGCAGCTACATTTACCAATTCTGCAAGGCAGCGCTAGCAAACCCGCTAGGTTTGCGCTAGTTTTTTTTTGTTTCTCACATCTATGTTCACGGATATGTTTTCGAGTTCCTGTTTGCTTGTTATTTCAACATGAAGAACAGTCAAAATGTATAATCCCTTCCTAATACAGAACGCCCCCGCCCCCCCAAATAATAAACACCTCCGGTAGTTTTTATTATTAGGGTGGTATTTATTATTATGGAACCCTAATACTAAATTAAAACCCTTAATAAAACAATACTATTTTTTTCGATTTCAAAACCAATTAATTTCCTTTTATAACGCAATTAAAATATTGCCAAAAATTTGATTTTGAAGTGGACCTTATTAATAAATTTAAAACCTTAATAAAACAATACTATTTTTTTCGATTTCAAAACCAATTAATTTCCTTTTATAACGCAATTAAAATATTGCCAAAAATTTGATTTTGAAGCGGACCTTATTAATAAATTTAAAACCTTAATAAAACAATAGTATTTTTTTCGATTTCAAAACCAATTAATTTCCTTTTATAACGCAATTAAAATATTGCCAAAAATTTGATTGATTTTGAAGCGGACCTTATTAATAAATTTAAAACCTTAATAAAAAATATTTTTTTTTTCCGATTTCAACATCAATTAAACTTCCTTTTATAACGCAATTAAAATATTGCCAAAAAATTGATTTTGAAGCGGACTTTATTAATAAAATTAAAACCTTAATACTTTTTTTTTTCCGATTTCAACATCAATTAAATTTCCTTTTATAACGCAATTAAAATATTGCCAAAAATTGGATTTCGAAACGGACCTTATTAATAAATTTAAAACCTTAGTAAAACAACTATTTTTCCGATTTCAAAATCAATTAAATTTATTTTTATAACGCAATTAAAATATTGCCAAAAATTGGATTTCGAAGCGGACCCTATTAATAAATTTAAAACCTTAATAAAACAACTATTTTTTCCGATTTCAAAATCAATTAAATTTCCTTTTATAACGCAATTAAAATATTGCCAAACATTGGATTTCGAGGCTTCCCCCTAATATTAAATTAAAAATCCTAATATAAAAAACTAACATTTTCACGGAGCCTAATAATAAACACCCCGGGGTGAACTAGTTTTTATTAGGGGGCGAAATCCACAAATGGTAGTTTTATTTTTAAATTGTTTTCTAAAGGGGATCAATTCAAAGTCGGCCACCTGGCCAACCTGAAATTTTGGGGGGTTTTAGTAATAGGGGGAAGGGATTATAAAACTTGGACTTAGCTCCTTAATCCTAAGGATGTCTTAGTGAATTTCTGTGCTACTCAACAATTTTCCTATATTTTTGAGGTTGTGGCTCAACTTTGCAAATTTGTACGTAATTTTACAAGCTAGATCCCCGCTAGCAATGCACTAGCAAAAATTTCAAAAAGCGGTTTTGGTTGACCCGTGACCCAGTCGCCACCAGAGAACTTATAGTTTATCCTGTCTGTTTGACAAAAGCAACAGTGACAGCCAAGGCAACGACCAGCTCTGCAGATATTCCAGTTCCACCACTAATAACTAGCAGCGGCACCCACTTCATATAGGCGCGCGCTAGCATTTACTGCAGGTTTTAGCTACGGCTTCAAACATGAAAGATAAAATGCTGGGTTTCAGACTATTTAGGTCAGTCATGGTTTTAAAGGCACAATATGAAGCGGCACGCAAGGAATTACGATTTATCAACCAAACCAGGAAAAGACATTTTGGCAAACCGTCATATGTGAAATTACCAGAGATACCCCATATTACCCAGTCGCCCAGTCTTGATTGTTTTGTTCAGCGCTTCGTAGATCAGGTGCCTGCGGGGTCAGACTCCAAGCCTGAGTGCCCAGGGGATCCCAGGGGGCCAGCTGTCGAGTTTAAGACTGGAAAATCTTGTGCCATAGTTAAAGGGATTTGCATGGGGGTATATAACATATACTACATCTATATTTATATATATATATACATACACATCTACGTGTATATATACATATTGACCAGCGCATGTATGTTTCCCCTTTCTGCAGGAATCTAAGATTGACGAACAAGTATGCTTGAGTCACTGGTTGCTAACCTGCCTGCGGGACCAACCAGATCAGCCTGCCTTGGATGTTCGTCTTGCCATTTTTGCTTGGTGAAATATCCAGGTCATCTGAGTACAGATAGAAACAAAGAACCGTTGACTGTGACCGGTGACTTATATTTGGCCATAATTATCCATATTCCATTGGGGGTTGCCTTGAATCCCGCCCGCATTCCAAGACACTTCCATTTGTTTGTTGAAATATGGGGAAAATTGAGTACCGCAAAATCTCATGACTGATCACCACTTTCCGCACAAAAAAAAATCGGTATTCCATTTTGTTGGGGCGTATCTGCATTTCTGGTATATGAGGTCAAAGATGATCTAAGTCTAAGGCGAACCCCATTTTTGTGGGCCATACGCCCATACAATAAATTACAATACTATATCATATCACCTTGGTTTTCTAGAACTAGAATCCCCTTATATAACCTGTGATTCAAACACTGCATTCACCCGGATCCACGTTTGGGAAACTCTGATATCTTTGGGCTTCGGGGAAAATGTAAAATATTTACTTTACTTCGAGTGATCCCCCGTGACATGATTTTGTCATAGTTTCTGACATCTCATCTGGAAGTATTATATATGGCATATATTTTATGATATTCTATTCTAGCATTCTATTTGGCATCCTATTTGGCATCTATTCTGACATTTTCTCTGACATTCTGTTTGCATTGTGGCATTCTTTCTGATAATCTATCTGGCATCTATTCTGACATTCTTTCTGGCATCTATTCTGGCATTCTATCTGACATTCCGTTGCATTCTATCTGGCATCTATTCTGAGATTCTCTCTGCTATGGGCACTGCCGGACCTCAACCGCGAGCGCCAGATCTCAGTGAGGAGCTCGCAGGAGGAGGAAGTAGCTGTAAGTAACTCTGATAAATCTAGAGACCCTCACCTGGCAGGTGGGAAAAAATGGAACTGAAGATGGTTTCATCCTAGATTTGGGGTTAAACATGGAACCCAGTCGCATTCAATCATTGAAACATCGAGGCTTCCTACGGTGCTTTCGATTCGCCGTGGCCTCAGGATGGACCGTCTCTGCACCGATTCGTTCGGCAATTTTGAGCATTACAAACAGATATATATAAACAGTTTAATCATGATGGGTCTTAGGGTGTGTTAGGGTTAAATTTTCAGGGTTGAAACCTTTGATTTGGTGACGATATTGTGATATTGTTCAACACATTTCCTATCATGGCTCCAGGCACATAATCACCGTATGCATTTCGTCCAATAGAACAGTGTTTTTTGTGACCCTCGAAGACAAGCCGAAGGACGGCGCGAGCCAATCGAGGAGCTTGCCCGTAATATTACAGTCTGAGTCTGATAGATTATAGTAAAGGAATAACCCGCAAACAACTGAACATGTCCTACTAAAAGGGCGCCCCACAACTCACGCACGGAGTCTCTCAATGCACGCTTCCTAATACAAGGCCATGTTGTAGGCAATGCTACCAGCTGCTTACATGATGAACCAATGGTTGTCGACACGAAACTTGGGCCTTGAGTGGATCCGTGTTGTCCATGTCGGGAACTGATGATGTTTAATCACTATAGCCATGACTAGTTGTTTTGAGTTTGAGTTTTTAATGGTTTTGAACTTCATTTTTTGAGCTTCAACGAGTTATTGTTTCATCTATTTTGATATTGTTTGAATCTTGAATTTGACCCTCACCACCCAGGTGACTTGTCCTCAAAGAACGGCATTGGAATTCGGAAGACCATAGAGCAAGCGGACGCCCTGGATCGTAAGCAGGGTGGAGATGCTTCGAAACAGGGGGGATGGACCCAGAACATTGATGAACATTGGTACCAAAAGTAGTTGAACCATACATCAAATTAACATAGTTGATATAGTTGAACCATCCAAGGTGTTCTTCCATGTTCAAAACCTGTGCTGTGATGTGTCTCAGATCTCAAAACCGGATTCGACCTGCAGGAAACTGCTTGGAACCTCAACTGTGGGACTAACACCAGGGAAGATCATGAATTCAAGGTATGGTCTTTAATATTATATGGGTATGGGTCAAAATTAGGTACCCCAATAATTGGATGGTTAATACTAAACTAGACTAACATCTGTGGTCCCCTAGGTCTTCCATTTTGACCCACATCCATATGCATTATCATGATCCGTATTGATCGTAGTGTCGATATCAAATTGATCCAACCGATGCAGAACCTTGATCCAGCCCTTGGTGCCAGGATGCCGTACCCACCGTGGCCTCGTTTGAGCAGCTGGAAGCGAAGACCTCGCAGGTGCTGTGCCACGTTGATTTGTCTATCCTATGGATTAATAATTGGAATATTGATATGGAATGATGATATTGATATATATTGATGGTCCCCAATTGTACCCACGGTTGTTTGTTTGTTGATGTATGTTATATATATATATATATGTGTGTGTCAGCCAGGTCGTGGAAGACGGTACGGGGCTCACAGATCCGGGCATTTTGCCATCGATGCAGCCGGTGGTTGGACCACCGGGCCAACGGTTGTCTATCATTGTTTGAGGGTAAGCTTGGTAGGGTGATTTTGCGACACATGTTATCATATGTTGCGTTCTGGGTGTAAACTATAGTCAACATTCAATCTTATTTGTTGGTGAATTAGTATAATTTGCATAGCACCTAATATATTTATGTTTGCACGTAATAAACCAACACAAGCGCACATCCCACAAATCCCGCCCAATGGGGTAAACTAGCAATGGAAAATTCCAATGTGTCATCTCACCATAAGTCAAGTGATCTGCAAACTTTAAACTTGCAATGATGTTTGACTACTGGAGGGTGACGGTGACATCTGAAGGAATCAAGAGCTTGTAGAGGTTTGCCAGCCATTGTACTCGTAGAAGAACATTTCCAAAGAATGGCAGGACAAGGCATCGCAATTTCTCACCTCGAATTTCCGGCATACTTGAACGGATTTTAGAGGCAAGCTCTCTCGGAAACAAAACAATACGGAAAATCCACAGGTTCCAAGTTCTATCTTTTTGTGATGAATGAAAATATCATCAGATTGTTGGGTAGTTTCATTCTTTCATTCCCGCCCCAAATGGGATGAAGATCATCCATTGACTAATTGATACTAATTGTAATTATTGATATATGATAGGTGTTTGAATCAGCAGCCATTGCTTGGCATCCCATTTTTTTTGGTGAGACATCCCCATTGATATCCCCATGATTCATGGATTAAATCCACATACTTGATGGTCAAACCACCATTCTTCACAATGTGTGGTGCTTACATCCCACAAAATCATACAAAATCACATGTTTTCATGGTTATAGTCATAGTTATAATACTATATATATATCAATATAATATAAATAATATAATATATAATATATAATAGATAATATATAATATATAATATATTATATATAATATATAATATATTATATATAATATATAATATATTATATATAATATATAATATATAATATATAATATATAATATATAATATATATAATATAATATTATATATATAATATTTAATATATAATATATAATATAATATAAAATATATAATATAATATAATATATTATATAATATATTATATAATATATTATATAATATATAACATCATATAATATATAATATCATATACAATATAACATAATATATAATATAATACAATATAATATAATATAATATATAATATAATATATAATATCATATATAATATAATATATAATATAATATAATATATAATATAATATGATATAATATAGTATAATATAATATAATATATGATTTATAATATCTTATATATATATTTCCCATTAAACCACCATTTTTCCGTCACATGAAACCACCATGAATTTCCAGGCTGTTGCATTGTGATCCCAGCCAGAAGTCGGCGAGGCGACAAACAGATCCTGGGCGACAAATATGGTTGGCTTTACAGGATTTGACCAGAGAAAAATGGAGTGAATATCATGTTTTCAAATGGAGTGAATATCATGTTTTCTCACGGTGGTATTTCGTTGGATTTTATAATGAATATGCAATCATATGCAAGCAACTTGATAGATTAATATATATGTTGATAGGATGTTTGCAGTTTGACTGAACATTGGGTATATACATACCAGCAAATAACCACCAGATAATCAGACATATGGTTATTTTTTCCATGACATCTTTGGCCCATATATTTCTCAGGGTGAAGTGATGGGATGAAATGAGATGAAACCAGTCCAGCAGAATTCCCAATGTTCGTGGGAACCAACCCAAAGATGGGTTTATTTAAGGTTTACAAAAACCATACAGTTTCATATTCATATTTATATATATATATATTCTTTGTATATGTACATTATATTCATATTGTAATTTGTCCAGATGGGATTGCTTGTTTCTCCAAGAAAAATAAAGCACATCACCATGAATCACGCCCAAATTGAATTGATGAACCTCCAATTTTTTTGGACCATTCTGTGCCATGCCTCCCGTAAGCAGGTTATCGTCCAGAAAGCGGTGATACCCCCAAATGGTTTGTTCTTAAGTAGATGATCAACATTTTTGGATACCTTATTTTAAGACAATGCAAAATCTTGTTGGAAAATCTTAGTATGTCGATTTGTGGTGGAAACTCCTGTGTTTGCATTTGGTTGACCAAAGAATTTGGATGAAAGGAAGAAACTGGGATTGTACTTGACAAATTAGTTCCTGTGAATGTAACCCTTAGCTGGTTGCCTATTTCATTTTTGTCCATCCAGATTTGAGGACTATCCCAATATATCCCAACCATGCTGGAAAAAAACATGGTTGAACATGTTTGAACATATTTTGCACTATCAGGTCTCATCACTATGAAAATCTATGATTATCATATATTCTCATCTACAAGAATCCTTCCAATAGCATTGCCAACATTGGCTGTCGGGCATGGACAACTTGTCATGCCAGAAACTGACAGGTCAGACATGGACAAGGTGTGAGAAGGCAGAATATGAAATCAAACATGCCACTTGAATCTTCAACACTGTATTCCAACATCCTCTAGCATTATTGGCCGTTTTTTTTATGTGAGTAATGTGTGACCCAAATGATTTACACAACCTGAAACAAGCACTGTTCAGTGGGACAAAGAGCCCATCTGGGGCACCTTCTGAAGGCTAGGTGTTTTACAGAGCAGCCGGTCCTTGACTTTTGCTGTTTCAAACAGAATGGTATAATCATTATCATCTAATGAACCATGGGGTTATTAAATGTTAATATGCACCCCCCCAAGACCTACCTTTTGTGTAGCAGTTATGTCCTTGAATGCCTTGTCTTGCTTCTTATCTTATCACCTATTGTAGCACTGCATCAGGAAAGTATCTTGGGCATGCGCCTGGACACATCCTGCCCACATATGTAGCTGCAGCATAGCGCTGTAACATCTATATTTGACATATGTTTTTCATTATATTATATTTAATGTTTTCTTTTGTATGTGTTCAGTCATGTTTAATATATCAACAATATTTTTTGTCTATTATCTGATTCTTGCAAGTATGTTTTTCAATATCTTCTACAGCATTTGGTGTTTTACATCACCTTTAGGATTTGCAGCAATATGATTAGGGGACTAGGTGGGTTGAATTTTTGTTATCTGTCTTTGCAACAAAGTATAGCATATTATTTATATATATATATATTTCGATGAATACCACTTTTTGTAAGGTAGTTTTTTTTAATGACTACTGGTGGAATTCATGTTTACTAAATTTCCCGTAGCTATTTGAAACCTTTTAGCTTCGATCAAAGCTGAGCTTTGTGCAAGATTAGATGATATAGTTAATGCATCTTGAAATTTTACATTTTCATTTTCCGCAAGATTTTGCAGATAATAAAGCTGTAAAAAGTACAATAGATATTGTATAAGAATAATCTCCAGTTATAATTTTTTAGACATAGTGATTTTATAGTGTAATTACCTTTTTACTCCTCCTACAATTTCAAAACATTCCATCAAGCTGTGCATAGTAAATTGACAATAAACAATAATATTCTCATTTGATGTTAATTAATTGTATTATGTGTTTTTGTGAATCCACGTTATTTCCATTAGCCTTTTCTTCAGCATCTACAATCTTTTTTTCTAGAAGAGTTGATATTTGTTTGCTGTAGTAATTCATTTTTAAAATCTGTATAATGTAGATGATCTTATAATTTCATTGCTTTAAAACCAGGAGTGCTTGAATTAGATATATTATTTGTTAAACATACATGATTTTGATTATATTAAATTAATAAGTAAAAAACTCTGGATCATGTTTTTAAATCTTTGTCATACTATAAATTGTCTTACTTTTTTGTAGTTCTTAATTGTGTGCTTTTTTTTTTGTATTATAGGAGTTTCTAGCATTGTGTGAATATTTATTTTTACTTCTAAAGATCCTATTTTTATTGGTTGTTTTTAGCTCATTCTGAGGATCTAGTTTTAAGTTAATCAAATTGTTTTTTTAATCTTGAATATGTTTTTTTTTCAGATTGATTTGTTTGTTTTTTCATGATAATATTCTACCATTTTGTGATGTGAACTTTGGTAGCATCGGGTGTTTATAGTCTATTACCTTTTTTCTAAACATAAATTGCAACAATGATTGTTTAAACGAAGGTTTTTCTTTGCCGATCTACCTGCAACCCTTTCTAATACAGTTTGTTAGGAAAGTTTGAATTGATTTGTAGATAAAAACGTATTGCTATCGGATGAGTTCATGTATTTTTACTTCTTATGTTTTTTTCCTTCTTGTTTGTTAAAAGAAATTACTGGTTAAAATTGCAGAAGGATGAATCTAATTACCTTTGTTGCATTTTTTTTATGTTTTTCGTTATTTTTGCCAAAGTTGGTTGATTTGTTTGGAACGCAGAGAAAAGATGGGTTTTATAGAATTTTCTTTTCCAGGATAAACAAGTTTATTTGAGGAATGTCCTTAGCAGACAGGCCGATCATTTGCAAAAAAATGCAAGAGATTGAACAAAATACAATTTCTGGTGACTAATATTATTTTAAGTATTTGGATTCAAAATTCACGATTCAAGGCTCAGAAAAAGAAAAAAAAACAATCCAATCTCTTTGGCTGAAGGCCTTCGGATTCAAGAAGATTTTTTTGGATCTTGAATCAATCTTGAATCCTTAGCCCCTTGGATTCAAGAAGTCTTTTTGGGATCTTGAATCTTGAATCTTGCCCCGTCGGATTCAAGAAGTCTTTTTGGGATCTTGAATCTTGAATCTTGAATCCGATGTACTTAGGGAAGGGTGGGATGGGAACAAACTTGCAAAACAAATGCAATTCTTGATCACCAAAAAATGCCCTAAGTTTAAGAGTTCAAAATGTTAAGAAAAACGCTGTAAATACCACTAAATTTGTTTGAAAGGTAGGTCTTGGGGGCGGGTACCATACATATATATATATATGTAGAAATTATATAAACCAACTTAGCTATTTAGATGACCCCACCATGGTTATTGACAAGCCCCAGAATTGATCTGGTGTGGCACTGGGTTCACCCCAATCACCACCAGAATTCAACCGATGGATGTTCGCTTATTTGAGGGACCCCTCGATTATAGAAATATTGTATAACATTGATTAATATTATGAATATATAGGATTAGATCTCATATACATATACATTCTATGTCTATGTACCAAGATCCTACAAACTTATAATTATATATATATATATGTGTGTGATATATATATGTATATTATAAATACACAAATATATCATGTCTAAATAGACATTCGGCATTCGGCAGGGTTGCACCGCGGTGCCCAGGATGACCTTGCGTCAACGAATGATCACCTTCCGCGTGAAAACGGTGATGGTGGATGCCCAAGTCTCAGAACTTTTTGCAGAAGCCAGGCATCGGAGGGCCATGGTGGTTTAGCGGTCAAACAAATGCTATTCATTATTATTATCATTATTTTTTTTACCACGAAACATGTTGGTTTTATGGGATCTAATCAAGACACATGTTGGTTTTATAGGAATTAAAACCCAAAAAATGAGGTGGTTTTGTTTGTGGGAGTTTTACCATCATAAATGGGGATTTGACGAATGAATATAGTGGTTGAATGGGGATACAATATAGGATATGTGACGGGGATATAACATTATATTATATGCATAACCCACTTGATACGATGTATACCCACTCATTTAATATATAGCCATGTCGATAGGACAAAAGAGGGTTTCAACAATTTGATTTCGGGTAATTATCCAATTTTTCATCAAGGCCAATGTTTTAATGGACAAATGCCGAGATACAGATTATTATGGCTATTGTGAATTGTCCTTTATCAGTTTGTCCAAATAATGGACATATGACCTGATCACAGGCTCAACATACTGATTGAAAATGGACTAGACAATGTTTATCCGTTGAAGAGTTTGGTAATTTCCTGATAACATGGTTCATCACTAGACGGGAGCAACAGCATGGAAGTTGAACGTGTTAAGCAATGGAGATTGAGAATTTGAAGAACAACAGTAGGATACAACTAGCATATCTAGATATACCGTGAGTTTTTGTGTAGGTTGTAGCAGCTGGTGTTCATCAGTGTAGGTCAACCATCAAACCAGTTTGTGTTTCCTCAAACTTGGTGGCACAAATCCTGCTAACATGGTACTTGATGTATCTTGTTTCATCTCAATGCCTTGCATTTGGCAATGGCTCAAAATCGGCTCAAGAATTTGGATCCTGGATGGTTCTATGTTAAATTTACATGAACAATTTATCGCCCTCTTGATCTTCCACTTTTGGGTTTCTCCGATCCATCCTGATCCGTCCCAGTTTTTGTCATCGGCAAAACTTTGGCTCTCAGCCAATGGTGCGGCAGCAAGCGGCAGTGCGCGGCAGAAACGTGGCCGTGCACGGCGCTTTTTTCATCGGCGTCGCAAAACCTCTTGGGCTTGAAACTCAGGCCACTAGACTTTCTCACAAATGGGGTACTGTACCAATGAAACCACAAAAAATGTTCGCGTTTGATGTAATATTTATCCGACCCTTCATTTTGGCCGGAAAAACATTTCAGTGATGTTTGGGGTTAAAGATTCCAACAAGTAGGGTATTACCATGTATTACCATCATTTTCCCGTAGAAAAAAACGTGGAACTGGCGGCCTACTCCATTATCAGACATACCCTTTGGACGATTGGGAATGCTAGAAGTTAGCAGTTATGCTTGGCATCTACGGGGAAACATGTAGAGATCCATTCAAACCTTGGGTTGCCTAAAATGGGGGACTCCTTTTGACCATTGGTTTCTGTTTTCAAGATGGCGAATAACTCTGATGATATATATATATACACGTACATGTAATATATGATATATAGTTCACTTATATATACTTATATGATCATATGTATATATACACACACTTAAAAATAGACTCGTATATACACATATTAAGGCACATACATATATATATACCCGTTATGTATATATATATATATATACACTTATATATGCACACAAACATCCAATTTCGAAATTCTTGTCTACATCACCAGTCGGTCATCACATGGTCCTGGGAGATGATTTCGGAACATTTCAGCCGTCAAAATTTGGTTGTGTCCTGCCGGATTTGGAACAGTTCATGTCTGATTGGCTAATATCATCAGACTTGACAATGGGTTCAATTAGTTTTTGGGATGCACCACTGAACCAAACTACCTCAAATCCTCAATCATAAAAACATCTTGTCGTTTTGATTGAAGTAATGCCTTTGCATCCATTTACAAATCATCTAGTACATATACCTGCTGGCAATTGTCTTGGTGAATAATTGACCCATAGTACTTTGCAAATCTCTAGAAGGGGGTGCACCAATTCGTCGGCTACGCTGTCTTATAATTAATTTCTCTACTGTAGGGTGCATGAGTATGAAGGTGAAAGGTGAATGGTGTATGTATGTATATATATATATATAAACATGTACTACACATGTATGTTTATACGTATATACGCGTATATACATATGTAGTTCATGGGGTGTTGAAACCAACAAAAGCCAACACGTGGTTGAATTATGTTGAGTTTTCCAAGCCTTGCCAGGCTGGGCAGCTACATGCCCAATGGCCACATAGGCCACACGGTGCACGTGGGGCCGGGGCATGGCAGTCGACACATGGGCCATGGGCACATGAGCCCCGGGCACCATGGGCTTCACTTCGGCGATCACTTCAGCCGCTTGGTGTGAAAAAATCGGATTTCCAGAGCCGATTTCGACCCAAAAACGGGGAGGGCGAAGAGTTTTTGAAGATTTTTGAAATTTGGAGACCCGTTATGACGATTTTTGACGATTTTGAAGACGATTACGGGTCCGGGTGAAAACCATGGTCCAACCATGGTTTCGAAGTATCTTCAACGAACTCAATGAAAGTTTCGATTGAAAGGGAAAAAGGAGAAGTCGAGGGTCAGTTGGGTCAGTTGGGTGTCCTGGGTGTGAAACAAAGTGAATTTCCCCAAACAGTGTGTCCACACTGAGGGATTTGCATTTCGACTGCGCAGGCTTGCACAAAGTCTGCGCCGCGAGGTTGTCCCGATCTTGGAGCGCGGCATTTTTCCTGCAAATTATCGCATAAAATTGCTCTTGTGAGATGTCCATGTGCATTTCGACTGCGCAGACTCCCACAAAGTCTGCGCCGCGGGCTCTTGGTCTGCGGCCTGTTCATTGTAAATTTTCTCGGAAGTGGAGATCCTGCTAAATTCCTCTCTAAGATGTTAACAGAAGATCTTGTGGAGATCTTGGTGAGATCCTCTCTAAGAGATCCTTGCATGAAGATCTTGTAGATGCCATGTCTTAGAGGTGCTTGCATGAAAGCTCTTGTGGGAGGCTCTTGGGAGGTTCCTGTATCAAGATCTAATAAGATCCGCTCCCGCAGCAGCAGGTCCTTTTATGACGATCTTGTGAGCTTCTTTTAGGGGTCAAGGTCTTTTACAAATCCTTGTGAGAAGCTCTTGTGGAGATCGCCGTCAGAGGCCTTTTCATGATCTTGTACAGGTCCTTGTGAGAAGCTCTTGACGAGGTCCCGGTGAAATCTTCTAGGTGTCCTTACATGATGTCGTACTTCGTGCAGGTACTTTTGAGAAGACCTTGTGGTGATCCTGTGAAATCCTCCTCAAGAGGTCCTTGCATTAAGCTGTCGAAGATGCTCTGCAGACTCTGCATTGGTGCTTGTATGAAAGTTCTTCTGGCATGGTCGCGTTGCGATGATGTCCAACCTCATTTGTTGCTGTTCCATGTAGCTGCTGTTGCTTGTATCTGGCACATCGACTTCCCACCCCCCACACTGTTTGGGGTCTCTTGCCGGTGTAACGAATGGCCATCATGCTGGGAATTTCGAAATCATTGAGCCATAGGTATGAGTTGACCAGTTTGGGCCATTTAAGAGAGGGGTCGGAGGATAGGAATGCAGGCACGCTGTGAGAACAGGAATGGATCATGGATGATCATGGCATATCATATCATGGTTGTTACATGTTGCTGCCATGTATCCTTTAGCCACGAGATGGCCCGCAACAGATGTGTTTGGTTGGTTTGAAGGTTGGATAATTGTATCATTTTTGCTACTCATTTCATGGGGATTCAACTACCCTCCCACCAAGTTCAACCCTTTTTAATATATTGTTAATAAACGTGATTGGCTGCCGGGAAATCTGCACACGATTGCGGCCGCAGGAACTTTCTGCTTGTTGAATCCCATGATGGTTGATGATCCTTTCCCCAGCAATAAACTCTGTGGTCTGTGGATACTTAATGGATCCCACATGCTGAGGGTTTACCCGGGAATGGGTTTGTTATGTAGGATAAATGGCTATTGAGTATTTCAATTGTAATTGTTATTGATCATATACCTAGGCACATATCATAACAACTGTTTGGTCTAAACATATTGTTTGTAAATCGTGTCTATATCATGTGCACTATCTTTTCAGCAATCAAACATAGAGTGGCCCAACAAAAGATGAACACACATCGTTTCTTCTCAGGTCAAGCCCATGACGCTGCGTGGGAAGATGAAGGTGGAGATGGTGGACGGTGGATAGAATCCTCCTCTTTTGAGTCCGAGGAATGGGGCCGATCTATCCTCCCATTGAACCATATTCATTGGTGAAACGCATTTTTTGTGTAATGGTTCAAATCTAGTAAACGTTTACATAGATGGGGAAAACCCACCATGTCTAGATCAGTTTCTGAATGGGAAAACCTTGGTTTTCGAACATCTATGTGAGTTGTTTTTTTCCGAGTGTCCAAGATAGAATGGGTGTATTATTGGAAACAAATGGGATGAAGTGTGATATACCGAAGTGTCTCCATCCAAAAAGCGGTTAGCCTTTGGTGGGCCCAAACGGGTACCCTTTGATGACTTGACACATGCCCACGCAACCAGAGGTTTTTTGTTGGCTTTTCACCCCAGTCTTGGCTAAAACAAGTTTTGAGAAACTCATTTTGTTTTTTTTGATCATCCCTATTTTCATGGTTCAATCCTGCAATTTTTTGGCTATATAACCCCCCACCCTTTCACCAATCACTGCTGGATCAGTCTACTTCCCCAAACAGTATGGCCACACTGAAGGGGTTGTTACGGTAAGTGTTAAGGCCCGGTGTTCAATCGAGGTGGTATCGGAAGCGTTTGGCATTTTCCCTGTAAATGTCCGCACAAATGCTTCTTGTGACATGTCCATGTTCATTTCGACTGCGCAGGCTCGCACAAAGTGTTCTTTTCTCTCTGATCTCGTTTTAGGGTCTAGATCCGTCGGGTTTACATCAGCCACCTTTTTCAGCCAAAGTAAGATGTCTTAAAGCAGCCTCACTTGAGACATTTTGAACACTATCCAAGGCCGACAATGCCATATCGTGTTTCCAAAAACTGTTCAAAATTGCTCGACATGACCCAAACTTGACCGACAAAAATACTCAAAATTGTTCGAAATCACCCAAGCTGGCCCGAAAAAATTGCTCAAAGTTGTTCAAAATTGCTCAAAACTGTTCACAATTGCTCAAGACTGTTCAAAATTGCTCAAAATTGCTCAAAATTGCTCAAAATTGTCGAAATTGCTCAAACTTGTTCAAAAATGCATCAAAATGTTTCCAAATGGGCCAACAAGTGTCTAAAGGGGTGAGGTGCTTGCATATGCAGGTGCGAAAGTTGTCATTACTTGGCATTGCTGTTGCCCGTGTCTATTGTTGCATGGGCAAAGGTCAGTGTCAATTGCGCGGAGGTTATCCCTGCTGCTACGTTCAGACCCCTCAATGGTCAATTTCACAACTGACAGGGATCACTTGTCATTACTGTAGATTGGCTGCCATAGTTTCAATTAACGGCCTATCCGGCAAAATCATCATTGCCTTGACAGGAAAAACCGTTCATGCCCGCAGTTTCTTTTGTTTCATTACTGCCTCTTGGTGATGCCACAATCAGACATGCACTTCTTCTTCATCAATCAATCAATCTATCTATCAGTCAATCAATCAATCAATCAGTCAGTCACTCAATCAATCAATCAGTCAATCAATCAATCAATCAAACAAACAATCAAACAACCAATCAATCAATCAAACGTCATCAATCTTAATCGTCGTCGTTATCATCATCATCATCATCATCATCATCATCATCACCATCATCATCATTGCCATCGTCATCGCCATCGTCACCGTCATTATCATCATCATCAGCAGCAGCAGCATCATCATCATCATCGTCATCGTCATCGCCATCGTCATTATCATCATCATCACCATCATCATCACCATCATCATCATCAAGACCATCATCGTCATCATCATCATCATCATCACCCTCATCATCATCATCATCATCATCATCACCATCACCATCATCAGCATCATCATCATCATCATCATCACCATCAACATCATCACCACCACCATCATCATCATCATCTTCACCATCATCATCATCATCATCACCATCATCACCATCATCAGCATCATCATCACCAACATTAATATCATCATCATCATCATCATCATCATACATGATCTTTTTACTCCCCCTACACTGTTTGGGGTCTCTTGCAGGGATAATTTTTATAAATCCCCACTGTGGGTTTCTTAATGAAGCCTGAATCACTTGACCGACTTGACCCCCCAATCACTCAACTGAACCCTGCCAATCGAAGCGACAGGCATGGTTTGCTTCGAACCAACCGAGAAGACGAACCATTCGAATTGGTACCTTGCCATAGATCGTCAAATGGGGTCTCTGTGAGAATGGTGACTTTAAAGGGGTATTGGACATATGAATCTTCAATAGGTGGCAATTTAACGGGAAAATATAGAAAAATATGAAACACCATGATACGCCAGACAAAACCATACATTGCACTTTATAGTAAAATATAGTAAGGATTTGTAAGAAAAACGGGTCAAAACATGTGATTATTCATGGTTATCGCGCCTATGGCTGTAAGGAGAATCCCAAACATTGTCAAATTGTCGAATGCTAATATTTCCAGTTTTGGAGGCCTGGGGTTTGTCGATCAATCGATCCTCTTCGGGATCAAAACACCGTTGTTTGCTTGTGTTTTTCAGCCATTGGCAGCCATGCCCATGCCTATGGTGATGGTTTGAATTGTGCCTGCATAGTGGATGACAGAGTCAATGGTTGTGGAGTAGATGACACTTTGGTATGGGTATCTTAAGATTTGTGATGGGTTAGAAAAATGAAGAACGCGGCCGCGGCCCAGGAAAATACAATCTCCCATTTGGTGTGATGGTTTTCACTGTTTCACATACTGTGATTTCCCTTTTTTTGTACTAGTAGCGGGATTGTATCCGAAAAATGCCAGCTATTTAGTCAACTTTAGGATCATCTCCACAAGAATATTTTTTTTTCAATGGTCAGTTCGTGGGATGTTTGGGGTTTTGAAACCTGCCCAAACCGTGAAGAATGGATTACTTATCCCACTGAAGAATAAACTGTTCGATATGTAATCGAATTTGGTTTGGAATGAGGGGAAAAACAAGAGAAGAAACACCAAGACTGTATAATTATACAGTATCTGATATTACTATGTGATATTATATGTGATGTATAGATATAAGAAGGTTGAGTCAAAGTACCCTAGTTACCCAACCGTTCGCCAATATGCTGAGGAAATGGGTCGGCGACGGCAGAGGCGCCTACGAAAAGGTGGACACCTTTGCACCTCGATCTCAGGGGTTCGGTGAAGTACCTTGGAAGTGTTTGGATCCATGGGGAAAATATTCACTCTTTAAAATTGTTGGGAAGATGAGGATAAACAACGGCGAACGCAGTTTTTTTCTTGGAGACGTGATGATAAACAATGGATGTAACAAAAAAGGGATGTAATCAAGAAAATTAAGGAACTGATCAACAATAAGTAGATATCTGGGAAAGCCTTGCTAAAGGATATTATCAACAAGTACAATTGGGGATACGAACTTCCAATATATGAGAATTGGGATATTATACCTCAAACCATTTTCATGCCTTTAAAATTGAATCACCTACCCCGCCGTGCGTCCATGGGGGCAATGCAATTTTTGATTTCTCAGAGAGTTCATTTTGTTTGATGCTTTTAGTCTTGGTCCACTGGTACATGAGTTCACCAGGGATAGTTCCTAGAAAGGGTCTGACGTCATGATTGCCCACACTTCAAAATGGTTGCGACCTCCTTGAAGAAAAATGGAATGACACAATTTTTGTCAAATATGAATCTGCAACCTAAAAGGGCAGGAAGATTGAGCGTTTGCATAGAGTTTGCAAACTTTTTCAGCGACTCACCCCGACATCTAGCAGGGCCACGGCAGAAACACAATGGAGCCTTGGCCATGCCACACCCCTGCCATGTTCTTATTTCAGTCGAGACGGACTTAGGAGGGTCAGTCTGGCAACGACACGGTCATGTCACCATGTCCAGAGATCGAACGTGAGGATCTGGCAACGACACCAGACCCTGGCAAACAAGTACAGTTTGTCTTAGGTTTACACACTTTGATTCTTCCTGCTTGCTGGGCGGACATATGAAAAAACTAACGTAAACCAACATAATACCAACATATACACAACAAGATGCAGCCCACGAACCCGAATGCTCACACGTATGTTAAGGGTACAGATGCCGAAACACATGGATATGCAGTCAGGCAGAACACTTTTCTGAAACAGTTTATTTGAACAGTCTTGTACATGTTTCCCCTGTTACCATAAGTGTTTTCTGAAACAGTTTTTTTTTGACTGTGGAATATGCAAGAAGGTGGCGTGCTAAGTGTGGACTGTGGAGTGTAGAGTCTGGAGTGTAAAGTATGGACAGTATGGAGTGTAAAGTGTGGAGTGTCAAGTGTCAAGTGTAAAGTGTGGAGTGTGGAGTGTGGAGAGTAGAGTGTAAAGTGTAAAGTGTAGAGTGTAAAGTGCAGAGTGTGGAGTGTAAAGTGTGGAGTCTGGAGTGTGGAGTGGAAAGTGTAGAGTGTGGAGTGTGGAGTGTAGAGTGTGGAGTGTAAAGTAAGGAGTGTGGAGTGTAAAGTGTGGAGTGTGGAGTGTGTAAATTGCAGAGTGTACAGTGTGGAGTGTAAAGTGTGGAGTGAGGAGTGTAAAATGCAAAGTGTAAAGTGTGGAGTGTAGAGTATAAAGTGTAAAGTGTAAATTGTAGAGTGTGGAGTGTGGAGTGTAAAGTGTAAAGGGTGGAGTGTGGAGTGTGGAGTGCTGCGCCTGCCACGCAAAATAACGACAGAAATCTCCAACATGTTGCGCCTGCCACGAAAACTGCAAGTCATTTTGTGAAAACGACGCAAAAGTACTGCGCCTGCCACACAAAACGATTTTCGACATGTTATCAAACAGGTTGTAGTATGTTGTAATGTCACAAAGTGCCGCACCTGCCACGCAAAACAACCTTACAACCTGCTTGGAAACCTTCGAAAAGGAGAGGTTTTGCAGCTTCCCCCATAGACACGGCGAGGCCACAGGAAAACCAGAGACTCGAGACGAGACACCTGGGAGCATCAAAACGAGCATTTCGTGCGAGACGTCCTCCAATTTTCACACTTTGTAGCTTTAAAATCGATGTTTTCCTAAGAGTTTTCTTATAAGAAGATTTGAATTTGCTACCTCAAAATCGATGTTTTGTGCGAGGCTTCCGTCAATTTTCAACACATCTCACAAAATGCCACGCCTGCCATGGAATTTGCACCTTGTCGCCACTTGACGCAGCCCTGACAATACGATTCGCAAAAAACACGCAACACGACACGTCTGAAGTGCTGCGCCTGCCATGAAAACTGCAACGCATCTTCTGAAAACGTCGCACAAGACACGTTGCCAAACACGTCTGAATGTCACGAAGTGCCACCTGCCATGCGAAACGAAGCAATGCCACATGTGAAACCTTAAGTGACCCCTACGGTTGCGGACGGTTGCGAACGGTTGCGGACGGTTGCGGACGGTTAGGCAACGTCGAGCGAACACACCCTCAGCCTCCAGACCCCCAGAGTGGAAACGGGAACCCTTGCTACGCATTCGGGAAAAACATGGAAAAACACAACCAGCGGTCCAGAAGTCGAGAACCCAACAAACCGAAGAAACGCACAAAAACAAAATCCCTATATCCCTGCACTCAGCACTTTTTTGGCCCCACCAGCTACCCAACTGACGTATAAAGCGTGGCAGCAATCAACTTGTAGAGCTGTGCAGACCCCGTCAAGAAGCATCACCCCTTTAGATGCTCAGACCAGCGGCAGACCATTGCCAGACCCAGTGGAAAAAACATAATTACTGGCACTAACAATTGAAATACTTTACTTCGAGCAATCCACACCCTGACATATCATTTTAATTTATTTTAACATTCTATCTGGCATCAATTCTGACATTCTTTCTGGCATTTTTTCTGACATTCTGCCTGGCATGCTGTCCGACATTCTTTCTGGCATCCATTCTGACATTTTATCATTTTGTGGAACATTCTTTCTTGCATCTATTCTGGTGTTTTATCTGGCATTCTTTGGCTCGGAAAGACATGGCTGACATCAGGCGGAGCAGGAGTAGGCGCAAGAGGAAGAGGACAGGATGAAGGAGGAGAAGAGGGGGGAAGGAAGGAAGGATGGAAGGAGGAGGAGGAGGACGAGGAGTTGCGTTAAAATTAAATAATTAGACCTAGAGACCCTAACCTGGCAGGTGGGGAATCAAGGAGGGGGGGCAGCAGATTTGAGTTAGGCACAGGTATCCTAAAACCAAGCAAAACAGGTAAACAAGTGAGTAAGCCGAGAGGTAAAGGATCGTCTAGTATTTGATGTTCCTTGCCATGAACGGGTGGATATACGGATATACGCCCCGCCCCGTCCAAGTCTCCAACAATCTGCGGGTCATCTGACACACCAATCAGGTGTATACCCAACCAGCAATATACTCCAATTCGGGATGGTTCATTCTTGGGTTTACCTTATGGGTTTACCTCATGACTTGAATATACTTGAATACAACCTTTTATGCAGGAAGTATTTCTACGGAAGTCTGTCTGAGGAAGTCTCAGCATAGGGGGATGAACTGAATGGAGGACATAAAGTGTTGATTCAAGAACCCAAACAAACTCAATATGTGTTTCCAACCAGCAGCAATGGCAATAACAAACATCGTGATTGAACATGATTGAACGACAAGAACACGGGTTTGAGTCATGGGGTGCACCCAGTCAAGCAATGATATATGTGTGTGTATATAACCTTATATAATTTTTAACTTTATGTTGGTCTGTGTCGAGTCAGAAGGAAAGGACAAGTGTTTTGCGTGTCAGATGTTCCTTTGTACTTGTTGTTTATTCATTGAATATCCATGAGTAGTGATGAGATATGATGGGTATATATTTCTGGAATGGTTTGAAATCACCAATAGACATCAATAAAGCACATACTGTAGATTTTGTTATTGACAAATACAGCAGATATGCGCGTGTTTTACCAAGACTCTGAAATAAATTGTTCATGGCCAGCCATACCATCCCAATACCATGCCACTAGTTTGTGTTGGCGGTTTACTTGTGGAAATTGGATGAAATTGATGCTTTTGCCAAACAATTGGAAATTTCAAGAAAGGGATGCAAGCAAGTATTGATTGGCGCTCAATCTGTTTCTCCCGGTTTCGCATATCTGTGATTTTAGCATAGTTGTGGCATGTCTTAGCCGTAATTTCGGAAGGCAGTTTGGTTGTACCGCCAGCCCTATAATGTGTTCGCTCTTTGACATCCTGTCGGCGTCGTGGTCTTCCACATGGATTTGCCTGTTGTGTTCCCCCAAATCCCCAGTGGTTTAATCCACAGCCGAGGCCTTTGTTGGGCACGGTGCCGGTAGTTTCGACCCTTGCCATGGGACATATTGTGTGGGAACTGGGAATAATCTATGGGTGGGAATGCCATTAGAATTCTACGGGGAATATGTTTAGTTGTTGTTTGTTCGTTTTATCTTGAGGAGCATCAACTATGACAGGGGGAATCCTGTGGTTGTATTCTTTTTCGGGAGCCATCTATTGGCAAATCCAAGTTTGAGTCCCAATCCCAAGACTGTGAATGTGTCTCAAAAAGTCCAGTTGGAGCCCGGAATTCGTTTTGCGCTCTGCATGGAAGGGTCCATTACCACAGTTCCCTCTGGTACAGGGGCCAAATTCCACCACCCTAGGGACAGTGGGAACTGGTTTGAAATGGATTTGAAATTGGAAATCCTAAAGCTTTGGAGACAAAATGCAGCATCAAGTTAAAAAACAGTATGTTTCCAGATTGAAAAATGTGATTCCCACTCAACACGTTGTTTGTTGGGTGTCCTTCAATGATGAACCCCCTTCCGAATTCCGAGTTTGTTTCGCAGTATCGGAGTTTTCTTGGGGTTTGCTTAGGAAAAGCGAACCATCGACCCCAACGCAGATGGCGGAAGTATCCTGTGGTTGTGCTTTCGAGCGTGCTGGTGCGGTATACTAGCAGGCCATCGGCCCATCAGTTGGGTCGTAAAATGAGGGGGTCATCAAGTCACCATGGGTTTCAAATGGTCTCAATATGTCTCAATATATTAAAATTGACTAATTTGGAGGTACCCCCCATTTTAGGAACCTCCATATCTATCAAGTATTATATATAGTTAGCCTCAAAGTTACACCCAAAACTTTACGATGGTTGGATCGTTGGCAAATTTCAAGGGGATCATTCTACAGATTTTCTCAGCCTCAGGCCACAGCCATATTCTTTGGGATTAAAGTTCCAGATGTGAATCTCTTGGTACATGCTATACAGCTATGCCATGTTATCCAATCTTTTCTATCGAAAAGTGCCCGGGCCCAAAGGCCTGAAGCCCGAAGCCGTATGGCAAGATAGCTCTCTATCCTCACCCAAAGAAAATCATTTGTTGATGACCGTGGGACAGAAATCCAAGGTTGGGTGATTTTTAATCTTATTGACTTCCGTTTTTGCCTGCAATGATCATTCCAGCTGACTAACTTCTTATCTATTTAGATTTATATATGTATATCATCTAGTATCGTTGGGATGGCTGGCTCAACCACCAGCAAGTGCGTCTGGTCATCCACACACGCAGGCTTGATTTTCTTCCTGATTGTCGTCTTTGCTCGAAGCTTGCGATTGGATGGTACTTCCGATTAAACCTTGGATTGGTCGTTTATTGGCGCTCGATTTGTAGCCATAAATGTGGGAGTACAACAATCTACTGCACCATTCTTCAAAATCAATCCTCCAGGACATTGACCCTGTGGGTAAATCTTGGCAAATGGTTGGTCAGTGGGTTTCTTTTCAGCCATTTTGATGAACACAAAAATGCCAATGTCATATCGTTCTGCCCATGACTTTTCTAACGTAAAGTGGCTTGAAAAATGCAGCCCGAACTGGATTTTCAACAAACACTCTGAAGAGTTGGTGTGGGACATGCTCAGCACGGTCAGGTCTTTGCGGTATGGAGAATCAATGGTTGAATCAACGCGGGCATATACTTGCCTCTATGTATATGTTAATACGTAATTAATATGTATTATATATATAAATATTTAATATACATACATACAATATACGTAAAGAACGCGGATGAACCGGGGTATCATGCGTGTGTGACGTTGGTTTCGGTCCCTGAGATGCTGATACCAACTTACGTCTTGTGGGTTTGCATCGGGGTAGTTTTCCTGGCGCGGCTAAGATCTTCCACTTTGAACATGGGGAAATGATCTCGCAAATGGCAGTTGCTATCATGTATAACATTTGCATATATATCTAATATGTATATATATATATATATATATTTTATACATATATATATATCATATGTATATGATACTGTATGTGTATACTTAAAGACTCATGTATCCAAAAATTTTTGGCGCATTCCCAACCTACAAAAAAATAAGGCGCAAGTCCACAAGAATGGCGCAATGTAGAAAACATCGCACAATTCCACAAAAACGGCGCAATGGAAATTCTGCACGGGCAAGGAAGGCACAATCACGGACAAAAACGGTGCAATCATGGGCAAAAACGGCGCATCCCAGCACCAAAATCTAAAACCATATTTGTTTCCCAAAGAACGGCGCATGCCAGAAATTTCAGCGGCAATCAGATGAAACACTGTTTCGCTAGACCAGCATCAAAATTTTGATGCCGCACGAGTCTCTAGGCATATATACTGTGTATATAATACATTTTAATACTGTATATGCATATGTATGCATGTATATATATATATTATATATACACACACATGGTTTCACGGGGAAAATCATCATCAACCACTTCAAAAAGGGTACCCTATGTTCGGATCCATTTGGGTTGGGGGTGGCCCAGACCAAACAAAGACAAAGACCCATGGCAGCCCCTGGGAATCGTCCCAGGACATCATTTAATTTTGCCCCGAAGTCCGGCCTACGGAGCCTACGACCCAGCATCGGAGTGCACGCAGGACCTTGGCAGCGTGGGAAGTGTCCTGAGAGTTCGTGAAGTCTATGATACACGCATACAATATAACATAGTACCGCACAAGGCGGTACTCGGAAGTTTTAAAGATAGTCAATTGTTGTGATTCATTTCATGGATGGGAGAGTCTATGTCTCTCTCTCTCTCTCTCTCTCTTTACGTCTCTTTCTCTCTCTTTCTCTCTCTATCCATTTGTCTATCTATCTATCTATCTATCTGTCTATCTACCGATTTATCTATCTGTCTCTATCTCTCTCTATCTCTCTCTATCTCTCTCTATCTCTCTCTATCTCTTTCTATCTCTCTCTATCTCTCTCTATCTCTCTCTATCTCTTCATATCTATCTCTCTGTATTATTCATCTCTCTATATCTATCTCTCTATATTTATCTCTCTATCTCTCTATCTCTCTATCTCTCTATCTCTCTTTATCTATCCATCCATCCATCCATCCATCAATCCATCTCTCTATCCATCCCTCTATCCATCCATCCATCCATCCATCCATCCATCTATCTATCTATCTCTCCACCCATCCATCCATCCATCTATCCATCTATCCATTTGTCCTTCCATCCATTCATCCATCGACCTACCTACCTATCTACCTACCTATTTATCTATCCATCTATGTATCCATCGATCTATCTATCTATCTGCCTGTCTGTCTGTCTATCTATCTTTCTATCTATCCATCTATTTATCCATCGATCTATCTGTCTGTCTGTCTATATATCTCTCTCTATCTATCTATCTATCTACCTAGCTATCTATCTATCTATCTATCTATCTATCTCCACCTATCTATCTCCACCTATCTATCTCCACCTATCTATCTCCACCTATCTATCTCCACCTATCTATCTCCACCTATCTATCTCCACCTATCTCAATCAACTATCTATCTACCTATATCTGTCTATTTATCATATATCCATTTGCCTGTCTGTGTATCTATCTATCTGTCTGAAAAGGAAGCAATTATGCTAGACTTCCTTCAAAAGTCGAAGTTGACGAATCCAAAAACGAAGCAAGCCTACGAGACATCCTCAAAAACAAGAAGTTCTGAGCCCCAAAACAAAGCAAGTCTGCGAGACTTCCTCAGTTAGTTTTGGAAATTCACAACATCAAAAACGAAGCAACTCTGCGGGACCTCCTTCATACATGAAAAGTTGAGTGCAGAGCTGACGGCCTCGTACCGACGCGTTTTGCGATTTTTCCTCCCCATCTGTCTAAAGTATTGCACTTGCCACGAAAAGTGAGGCTGGGTCATAGGAAGTGCTGCACCTGTCACGCAAAATCATCGCTTTCAAAACTGCTGCACGACCCGCAAGTTTGACTCACATTTTGCAATGGTTCAGAATCCATTGCGCCTGCCACATAAAACGACACTTGAACGTCCAAAAGTGGTCCAAACGCGTGGTGCTTTTACAATTTTCATTTTGAAATGTGCTTCCCGCCACAACCGCGTGCACTTTTTGAACATCTCAACTTTGAAAAATGCTCCAGTTTGACTTCCAAACGTGCTTCGCACCACCAAAAGTGCTGGAGTTTTTGGCATTTTGACTTTCAAACGTCTTTCTCACAACAGCCACGTGCACTTTTTCAAGGGCTCAACTGCCAAAAGTTTTAGCTTTTCGACTTCGAAACGTTCGCGCCATAATGGCGTGCACTTTCAACCGCTCAACTTCCAAAAAATCTTCGCCCTGCTTCGCGCCACGGCCGCGTGCAATTTTTGATCTCTCATCCCCCGAGAAGAACCCGCCCCTTTAGCGAGCCTACCTTTCGACCCCCCGGGGCCACAAAACATCGGAAACACAGAGCGTTTCGCAACCTCTCTACCTTTTCGCGCGCTTTGATCTTCTTTCTAGTGACTCTCTTTTCTGATTTTTTCTCTTCAGACTCTTCCTCTTCTCTGACTCTTCTCACCACTGCTGCCGCATCTGTCCACAAGTCGGAAGCTTGACTTCTAAACTTCCTTCGACAAGCATATCTATCTATCGATCGATTTATCCATGCATCGATCAATCAATCTTCCCATATTATCTATTTGCCTGCCTATCCTGACCTGCCCATCTGTCTTTCTATCTATCCATCTTTATCTCTGTCAAACCAAATTTACGCTAATCCATTTGACTCTTCATAATCGAATCCGCTGTAATGACAATGTAACCTAACCTAATCCATCTCTATATCCATACATATATATATATATGTTCATGTCCTCACATAGTATCATTGCATGTATATTTAATTAAGTATTTTCTATATATATATATGTATATATATATATATGTATATATATATATATATTTATTTATTTATTATTTTGTATGTAGATACAGATAGATATGTACATGTATATGCGTTGCACTTGGTGAGTTATCCGATTTGGTAAGTAGATTGGCCCAAATACAAGTGGGCAAATCCTACTTGTTCTGTTTCAAAGCTAGTCTCTCTATATATATATGTATATATATATACAGTATATGTATAGATAAATGATCTGTGCTACCAAGAAGGTGCATTTATATATATATATATATATATGCATATTCATTCATTCATTCATTCATTCATTCATTCATTCATACATCCATCCATACATTCATACATCCATACATCCGTGCATCCGTGCATTGATGCATGTATGCATGTATGCTTGCATACATACATACACACACACACATATTTTTCCAAGAGGCACAATGGAGCTTCGCGCTGCGGCCTGTCTCAGGTTCTGTGAATTCAAAGCAGAGGAAAGGATCCGGCCAGCTATCTCTGTACGTAGTCAGCTCCAATGCTTTCGCCATAAGCAGTGACATGCATGCGTTTGCATGTGTCAAGGAAATCTGCTGGTGGCTCAGAAGCGCCATTGACAACCGGTCGGTCGCAAGTGGCCTGAAAGAAAGCATGAGCTACTGCCCTACACATGGCTGGCGGATATTCCTTTAACACAGCCGTGTTCCAGTTACCAGACTGATCCTTACCAATCGTGGTAGCCCTGGGGATGTCACATCTGACCCGGTTGGCATGGAGACACGTCAAAAGCTGTGGTAAATTCAAAAGGAGAAGATGGGTTGGCTTGTGCGATTTCGCACCCATCAATCCCTGGGAGAATCTAAGCAATTCAATGTTCGGGAGCTGCATGATGGCCTTGACGAGCGGGAGCCTCCAGATCGAAGCCGCATGTGGGAGATCTTCAGGCTCGGCCGGGTGTTCAACCATGCCCTGACCGTCAGCAAGTGCCATTTCCAGGAGCGCCAAAAGCGTAAATCCAAGCAGCGCATTTCCAACTTGAAGTTGCTCAAGTTCACGGATGGTGACGCACTCCAGCCCCCAAAGATGCTGGATGTCACGAATGATGCGTGGTCCACATCTCTGCACCAGTCCAGGAAGCGCTGGTTTGCCATGTAGAGAGACCCCCCTGGCCCTAGACCAGGATTCGCACGGGGGCCCGGCGAGCATTGCAATGATGTAGCCACTCCGGATGGATGTCAGCCAAAAATCGCATGTGTCAGCACGCATGGCATCGCCATAGACGGGGTCGATCACAATGTCAAGTGATACGATGTGCAGCATGAAATGGGTCTGACTGCTCGCCAGCCGGTCCAAATAGAATTGCACATCTCCTCGTCGACGTCTTCCAGAATATAAGTGCAAAATGACCCTGTGTCGTCCCAACGGTCGAGGGACAGCAGCAAGGGCGCCACGCTCCAGATGTCGTCGCGCTTGATCACAATGATCTTCCAGCGTCGCAAGATCAGCATCTCTGCAGCGTTCCACCATTTCCTGCTGCAGAAAGGGCCAATTCTCAAGATCCATCAGACTGTGCAAGGTCTTTTTGATCGTCTCCACGTCAATGGGCAGAATCGCGTCGTCCTCCTGGGTCAGCGTGTCCACGAGGAAGAGCAAAGTGCTTTGCAATCTTGTCCATGAAATAGCCCTGTCCGAAATCAATTCCGCAGCGGAGACGAAGAGGTCCTGGGCTGAACTTGCATCTGTGATCATGTCAATCAAATTGTCATATAACTCACCGTCAATGTCAGGTCGTTGCCTTCGTCTGGTTTCTGGAGGCATCGGACCTTCACACTGTATGGGAGGTAGTAGGCGATCATGCAAAAGTTCTCTCTCTGCATCATCAATCGATCCACTTCCAGGAACCAGCGGACAGTTCATGTTGCGACCATCCAAGGTTTCTCTGCATCTGGCCGAATGACGTAGGTGCCCCTTGAGCTTCTGCATCGTGTGAAAGTGTTTCAAACAGCAAGGGCATGTGGGGTGATCACATAGCATGCGCAGTCTGGATACTTGTCCATGTCTTTTGAAAAGATGCGCATCCTCCCCGGCTTTGCTCTTGCATCTCATCTTGCACTGCATACAACCAAATACCTCAGGGATCTGCGGCCGCTCCAAAACGGGTTGAAGATGCTCCGGCAGAAAACACCAGAGGAGACGTAGAGCACGACGATGAAGATCTTGAACGTGCAATACTCGCTGACGTTGTTGGATGCTGTGTGCACATGCTCTCTTCACCAAGTTTTTCCAGTACTTGGGACTGGTCTGGACAATCAGGAGCCACTGCGGGTAGTGCTCCCTCGGGTCTCTCAAGTCTGATGTATGGTGAAGCTGGTTCCACATCCAAATCATGTCATCTTCAAGGAGTTGACGCCATGCACTGTCGCGAGCGAGGAGTGTCCAGATGTCCTCGTGTTCTGCTTTGACCAGTGTAGCAAAATACCTCAACCTTGCGCGTCTTAATAATTCCGACGGGCTCGGAAGGTGAACTTTGGTCAGAATCTCCTCGTCAGTGAAATGGTCGTCAACCTTGATTTTTGCAAGTCGTTTGTACAGCTTCATGACCGTCACGTGGAAGGTCTGCTGCGTTGCGTTGTCCATAGCCACCCAAGAATCAGCACCATACAGAAATCTGGACAGGATGAGCATCTCAAACAATTCAATGCGCTTTGCAAAAGGAACAGAGCGATTGTGGAACAAGAGTTTTCTGTGCTTGGTGAATGCCTGGTGTGCCATCGCTGCTCTCTGCTTCAGTTCCTGCCTCTGGTCTCCAGAGTGATGGCAAACTCCACCTAAGTGCTTGTACTTGGAGACAATACGAAGGGCTTGTGTGGAGTGTTCGCAAACAATTGGGAGGACTCCATCGCTCTGCGGGCCGTAGAACTGTGTCTTCAATTTGCGTGAGCCAGCACCTCTGAAGCTCAGAAGCAACTCCGTCTTCCCTGGAGACAGATTCGGTGAGAGGCAATGAAAGGCACAGAGGTCAATCAGAAAGCTACCCACGTTGGCCATGATGTTGGGCAATCGCTCACCTTGCTTCGTTTCCACGCAGATGGCTAAGTCGTCCATCCACGTCGGCCCCAAAAAATGTGTGATTTGATCCTTCTCAAAGCTATGCCCAAATAATGGAAGCTGATGGTGTGCAGGAAGAGGTGGTAACCAACCATGGGCCAGGAGATGCTTCTCAAGCTTGGTCAGCACTGTTGTCCATGCATACCCGAACACTATGTCAGCAAAGCTGTCTCCAGGACGTGTCCCTAGGGACGTCCTGGAGACGTCTCCCTGGTTACGCATCCAGAAGTGAGTGGAGCGATGGATGGCAATGAAGCTCCTTTGAAAGGTCGGCGCCAAACCCGCTTGTGCAATCGCAGGGGGTTCCTGAAGCAGCTCATAGATGCGGTGCAAGGAATCCTCTGGCATGCGAAGTTTTGCCATGATGTGAGCCAATACCTCATCACTGACTTCGCCACCTAGAGGAGCTTCTCGAAGGATGCGATAGAATGCTTCTGTCAGGTCCACAAACAAAACGCCTGTGGAGGCACCGGCATCCTTCGCTTGGCGGCAGAAGGCACGCGCTTGATGAAGCGCGAGCTGCACAGGAATGCCTCTTCGGCCTCCAGTCTGCTGTTGGTGTAGGAAGGCCTCATAGACCGATGCAGTGCGCTGGCGAATAGCGCGATGCACTGCTTTGCCCAAGTGGTTGGAGATGAGCAATGATCGAAACGATTTGCAATCGTCGACCGCTCCCTTTCCTTTGTAGACTGCAATGAGTTTGCCACCTTTGAAGACCAGGGGCTCATGTCCGTGCAGCATGGTCTTCAAAAGCCCCGGATACAGGAGTCGTGCAACTGCTGCCGGTTGGTGATGGCATAATTCTCCTGGGAGACCATCTGGTCCATGAGCTTTGCCTCTTGGTACCCTGCGTAGTGCACGTTCTAGGTCAACAAGACTGGGTAGAGTAGTCAAATCTACCTCAAAGTCATCCTGCTGAAAATGTGCAAGTTCCTGGATCCAGATTGACCTCAGCTCTTCGTAGGGCATGCGTCTGCCAGCCTCCATGTTCTGGAAGAAATTGATCCAGGTCTCTGTGGCCTCGCACGGGAGCTGGCAATGTTCTCCTTGGTCATTCTTGATGATGGGCAGAGTGGCACGTTTGGCCTTCTTGGGATTCGTCGGTCCAGTGAAGGGTCGGAGCTCTCTCAGGAAATCTGCAGCAGAGGTGTCGTCAGGAAGTTGATCAAGGTGTCGTTGAAGGGCATTGCTTTTACTACGGGTCAATTCATGCCGAAGACGCCATCCAACCGCACGAAGTCGCGCCACAAAGTGCAAGGACTTGCATCTAAGGGTGACACCGTAGTTGAAGGTCTGCAGACCTGTCTCTGGATTCCAATCGCTCTGGTCCTGTTTCTTCCAGAGCAGGAAGCAATCATGTAGCAGCTCACGTCTGAGTCGGTGATTGACTGCTTTGATCTTCTTCCTGAGCACAATTTTCTGATTGCGGAACTCCCAGATTTCCTGATTGACATAAGGCTTCTTACTGGATGAGCATTCTGCCGCCTGGTTCTTTGTGAGCAAATCATGAAGCTGTTGTGTGATGTGCTCCGTTTGGTGTTCGACATCACGATGCCAATCTTGAGGGGCAATTTGCAGAATTCATTGGTGCAGATCAGGGTGGTGATGATACTTCACAGCCTTCTTGATGTGCTGCTGCTTGCTGGCGGCTGAGTCATCAAGAAGACGGTCTTTCCATTGTAGTTGCACTGCCGCCATCTTGTGGTCATCGTGAGCAGTGGCCATGTCAAATGCTTCCAAGACTTCAGAATGTGTGCAACGCTGTTGCCATGCCAGTGGGATCGCAATATGGTCTAAGCAATGTTGGCTGAGTCCATTGCAATGAGACCAAGTGCCATTTGGGCCTCGATGGGCGGCGCTTGTAGCTGGCAGGTACAGGCCATAGGATTGCAACAACGCACGAAATGCAGGTGTATTCGCAGTGGTTGGGAATCCACGGATTTGCACTGTCTCTCCATCATACTCTCCTGGTTCTGCATTCGCGTCTGCCAGGATGAAAAGAGGATCGTCATCATAGCTGTGTTGCAGGATCTCCATCGTTTCAGCCCACCAAGCTTCACGTTCAATGCTACGGTAGCCAGAATGTGGTGCATGGAAGGTAAATAGCCAAAAGGACCCATGGCCTGCATCACATCTCACCAGCAGTCTGCGGGGGTCTTGATGAACAACAAGAAAATGAGAATCTCGAAAGCAATGTTCTCTTCCTTTGTGATCAGAGGCATATGGAGCTTCAAGGTCGATCCAGAGTTCAATACCATATTGCCCTCCTTGATGCCCAGTGCAAAGCCTCAGGATATTGGCTCGTCGTGAGCATCCTTGTTCAGAGCGAGCTTCTTGGATAGCAACCGTTGAGCTTGAGGGCACGCATTTGGTCCTGCAAGTAGTGCAGCTTTCCTGCGTAGCCTTCGGGTCCTCTGGATAGGGCATTGACATTTGCTGTGCCAATGCTGAATGTGAAGTCAACCCACTTGCCACGTTTAGACGAACCAGTGTGCTGTCCAGGTCGTGGACCAAGTGCTGGTAGCGCGGGCGCTGCTGCATTCATGGTGCCATCGTGCCATGTAGGTAGACCATTGCTGCTTTGAAAGATGATCCAGAGACATTTGAAACGTTCAAGCCAGTGCTGCATGTCGATTCTCTGTCTTCTCATGTTCAATGACTTTCTGGCTTCGAGCTTGGCTGCTGCATCAACAAACTCGTTGAAGCAGTCCCCGGCGTGGGACCTGATATGTTGGAGGACAAGCTGAGAGGGCCCCAGCGCAGCCTCAAGGGCTTGGAATATGCCTCTAAGGAGGTCAAATGACCCGTCTGCCTAGGACGCTCCAATTCTCCCAAACGCTTGTAGTCCCCCATTGCTCGAATCAGTACAAATGACCGTGGGGACAGCGTGGTTGAGGCCGAGCCGCCATGATCCGGCCCCAATCAACGCAGCACGCTCTGCAAGATCAGACCCTATAGCGTCAATCTGCATGTAGGCACTTCCTTCTTTTGCGTATCGCACTGGATGTGCAGTCCATCCAAGGATATGGCATTGGGAGTGCTCTGATGTGGTGAAGATTTCGCCGATGACAATCATGGCCCATGTATCGGGGGAACCAAGCTCGTCGGCTCTTTGTGGCATGCAGCGACGCATATTTGGGTTTGACGATCCGTCAGTGTAGATCAGGATGCGGTCGTATTGATCAAGGTCACTGGTCGTGGTCAATGGACACACTGGCAACTCCTGAAGTTGCGCATTGATTTCAGGCGGCAGTTCAATTCCAGAAAGGTCTGTGCAAAGGACATCAATGCTGGAGGCAAAGAGTTCGTCCAAATCATGTTGGTCAAAAGGTGTCTTCAGTGCACACATGGGAACTTCTTCTTGTTGTGAAGGCATGAAGAGACGCCTTGAGGTCTTCTGAGCATTGCCACGCGCTGGCCATGGAGTCATCTCACGCTGAGGCAAAGTTTTCTTGTGTAGTTCTGGTTCACGATGATGAAACTGCACCTTCTTCCATCGCTGTGCAATGGCTGTTTGTGCAAGGATGACTGCTCTTGGATATCCCATTTCGCAAAGAAAAGCCATGAGCTGGATCTCATCAAGATCAGTGCCAGCACTGTGACAGAAGACACCATTGCTATCCTGCGTATCATCATGGCAGAACACGTAGTGCCAGTACTTGTCTGATGAGGGATCTTTGGCAGGTAGACAAAGGAAGCAATCTTGAGGACTACAATCGTGGACTTGGCAGTCATGTCCCCAATGCGCCAGTTCTGCAGCGATTTGATGCGGCTCACCAGGTGCAGCAACTTCCAATGGGGTTGGCAATTGATGCGTGCCAATGGGTGCAATCAATCTGACTGCTACAGTCTCAGGGATGAGGCTCTCAAGATGCAGTGTAATTCTATCTGGTGGCAATTGCAAGAAGGCATCATCATCATCTTCTTGCCATAGATCATGGTCTGGTGGATGCCTGATGGGCGGAGTCGGGTTCACAATCACGGTGAATTCAAATCCATCCCGATTGTCCATCTCCATCGGTGCTCGTAGTTGGAAATCACCATGCCACACCATGCACTGGGTGGCAGAATCAGGTCTGTCACAGTGCCGATGCAGGTCTGTCTGGCGGATGGCAATGTACCAGGTTTGTGGCCGGGGGCCAAATGTGGCAAATTGGCTGGCACGCAAAGTATCACCAGAAGAATCCAGAACCGTATACAGGTTGCAAACCATGTCAGCTGGTGTGCGCTGCTTCAAGATGATGTGTGGTCTGGTGGTAGGTCTTGCAATGGTAGCTCTTGGCATTGGACGTACTGCATGTAGCTGTATGGTGGTGGTTCGGTCAAGAACATCCTCCCACTCCTCAATGATTTGCCCAAGCCATGACTGGAAGTCCCTGCCCAGATTCACCGTGCGAGAGACACTGCAGATCACATGTCCAGGTTCGGACAGGTACCAGGTCTCAACAGGAATGACCGTGTCCTCTCCTCCTTGCTGTGTCGTTGCCACATGCAACCAGAGCATGAAGAGCTCTTGAATGACTGCCGGTTGTCCTTGTAGAGGATTGACTGGTTGTCCAAGAGGTCTTTCAAAGGTCGGTGAGGTGCTTCTTCTGTGCGGAGGTCCGTCTTCAAGATGATCTCGTGGCTCATCATCTGGTTCGAACTCAATGGCAGCGAGCTTTGACCATTTCAGCGGAGAGGGACAAGGCTGCTCCCAAGCATCGATGAAGCATTGACGTGTCCGCAGGAGGAACCATGGGCAGTGTTCTTCAGGTGGCACTGCAGTACTGAGCTGCATCAGGCTGATCTCATCTTCGTCAGGGGGCAAAGGTACAAGAGGAGGTCCAATGATCGTGTCATACCATCCCAGCACATAGAGGGCATGACGATCACAGAGCTCGGCTGCAGAGATGCCCTGGTGGCAGGCGCTTGCAACACAGCGTGTGGCGATGTGTAGTACTTCATCTCCTCCAGGTGGCACTGCGACTCTGATATAGTGTCCATGTGCCAGTGCAAGTGGGCGCGCACTCGTAGGAGAAAGAAGGTCTCTGTTGTGCCAGATCATACATGGGTGCTGTGTCATTCTGCAGTATTCACGGAGTCCAAGTCTCTGCAGGATTGCCATTCTGCCAATGTGTCTTGGAAGCCTTACAACTCTTCGAACCACTTCCGGCTGGACATCGGGAACTGCACTGTGGAACTCCACATCCATGAGGACCAGCTGTAGGTTAGATCCATGACCTATGTCATTGTATCTGTGTCCAATGAGGGCTTCAACTCCTGCATCTGCAAGATCAAGGGGAGGAAATGGCAAATGATGAAGTGTATACAGATGGTGCCTGGACACTCCCAACGCAACTGCAGCATCCCAGTGCATAGATTCGTAGTCATTCCAATTGACTCTCATAGGCTGCGGTTGGAAATTGAGGGCAAACAGGACGGATGCAAACCAATCAGGTGCATTGTCTTCTCCATCTGCTTCTGCTCGGTCATTGTCTGATTCTTCATCATCGGAAGATTCAGTTGGCTCATGAGGATCATTCGGATCCTGAGCAATTCGATGATCATCTTGTAGACGATGATGTTGTGTCGGAAAGCGTCGTGGTGTTCGATCTCTTTGGAACTCTCCTGTGGCCATCAATGAGGTCTCGTCCATCATGGGGCGCTCAAGTGGGCGTAGAATCTTGGCATCATTGATTGGCATCTGGATGAAGTGGTTCCAACACTGCATGTCGTAGCCGGGCTCTGCTCCCACATAGAGCTCGACAAGGTGGTTGAAACTCACTCGGTGAGTCCTCTCAGCAAAAGAGCTGGTTTTGGGGCCTGTGACTGATGTGGTAAGCCTGCAAGGCTCAGCTTGTGCAACTTCGTACTCAAGGTCAAGAGCCCGTATGCTTGCTTGCCACTCGGTCGTGAATGACGGTTCCTCCAAGATGGAGTGCGTCCATTGGAAAATTGGATACTGGGGCTGGCTACAGCCTTGACGCTGATGCCCATGACAAATCTCTGATTCACAGTCTATTTGCCGGGCGTTCCAAAAGGCTGGAGCGCAGATGCTCCAAAT
>Ga0126342_10001089_pt1 | contig 35996 bp, 36 predicted proteins | sample Cyp1metagenome_FD_92528 | JGI IMG/M metagenome (GOLD analysis project Ga0126342, IMG submission 92528) | Coral microbial communities from Lord Howe Island, Old Settlement Bay, Australia - Cyphastrea 1 metagenome | ecosystem: Host-associated > Invertebrates > Cnidaria > Coral ... | reverse complement strand
GGTTCAATGTCCTATGGAAGAGTCATGTGCAGTTGGTCCTGCTTCAAAAGCCATGACCAGCTGACAGAGAGCGTTGTACATAGGATGGCGGGAACCTTTGTGAAAGGGAGGCAAAACAGGGATATATATATATGATATACTGTGCTACTTCCATACTGTTATGTATAATAATATAATCATTATTCCGAATCGTTGATACAGAACTATCAATGATGTATCTATAACAATCTATATCATTCTTATTCATTATATTTACATATTTGTTGAATTGGAATAGTTAGGATAACGATGATGACACTTCAGGCCGTGAGGCCGACGTGGCCCCAGTCGCAGCCGCGTCAACGCCGCTGCCCACACCTGGAGGTTGATACTTTGAGCATCTTTGAACCATTTTTTGTGGATACTATGAAGATTAATGTTGTTTTTAACAACTTGTTCACAATCCATCCAATGACAACCCGGAAGTTACATGGATAATCTGTGTTTTGCGCTGATTTGAAACGGCTCACCTATGGTCCATTCGGCCAGGGCACAGGTAGCCATATCCTCGGCGGAGGAATATGATCAACTTGGGATCGTTGAGTCATCGAAGATAATTGGTTTCATCATTGTAGCAATTCCCGTCCATATGTATATTTGCAATTGCTGTATGTGCATATATTTGCTAGTTGTAAGTTGGATTAAGTGCCAGTATGTGCCAGTGTAAGGAAACGATCAGCATGTCTAGGTTTGGGGTTTCAACTTGACCAAGAAAAATGTTGGAGATCTTGATTTCAATATGAAGTTGGACTTGCATCGATACATTTCACGGGGCTCCTGAGGGCGACCTGCCCCCTTGAGAATCTGAGCACCCACAATAGATCATTATCATTACACCATTGTAATGTGAATCTTGGGATCTTACTGTTTGTAATACGTTGTCTATTATAATTACCCATATTAATCATAGAAAAATATATCTATAATTTGGATAATATCTTAACATATATTCTCGCAGAACCAGACGTTCGCCCATGCTCACATATTTTTTTTTTTTGCCACGGTTTTAACAGTTCTCTCATCCAAATCCGCAGGGTTTCCATCATTTTTACCATTGGTTCCATGATGTGGCATTTTTCCCACGATGTAATGACTCTATATTGAATCAAAATCTGAGATATTATGTCATATTTTCTTCCATCATATTACATCATTACAGAAGGATCTAAAATCTGCCACCCCCTCAAACAATACGTATACAGGTCTTATAATGGTTATATTATGGTAAATTTTCTTCCATCATATTACATCATTACAGAAGGATCTAAATCTGCCACCCCCTCCAGACAATACGTATAGACGTATAAAGGTCTTCTAATGGTTATATTCTATCTTATCCAAAATACAAGTGGTGCAAAAAGGCTGCTTTCTGCAAGAAAACCTAGGATCCGGGAGAACCAGAAATATACGTCAAGAACCCTTCCACGACTTCCTGGGGGTCTGTTGACCCGAAAAAACATAGGCTCCGGGCAAACGTCCGGATCTGTTCGAATATATTTTATACCAAATTGTTGTGATTTTAATCACTCAAAAACATATATATCTAAATTATCTAATGGATAATTAATGTTAATGTTATATATTTTACCAATTTATGACTGGATATGGCTGGCCCCTTGCCAGGCAACGCTGGAGGCTCCACCCGTTCGTGCGAGCCTGAGACATCCTCTCAGGTCCACCTGTTCTGTGGATCAAAGGGGGCCAAAAATTGAAAAATTGAAGTGTTCATGGATGTTCATGGATGTTCATGGATGTTCATCCTCCCAAAAATATAGTACGTATAATGTATATGGATGCAAAAAAGGCCCATCCTACAAAGCCCGAGCAATATTGAAGTGGGGTGTCACCAATCATCATCGCTAGTGTTTTCCAAGACATGCATTAAAACATGCCACCATGACCCTAGACTTTCATATTATTGGGACCGAAAAAGGTAGTCCAAAGAACCGACTACTTGGGAACGCCATGTTTGCAGTTGGCGGAGGTTTGTATAGAATGTCTTATTTCAGAGGATTCTTCTGCATCACCTTTAGACACACTGAACGGTGGTCTTTGTACACGACTCTTGATCCAATGATTCATGGTCATTGCCTTTATTCACATGGCTATACTATACTTTAGGTTATACTAACTACAGTGTTCCAGACACAAACCATATCATCATATCATCATATCTTATCTATAGTAATTATTTTCATTAGTGAAATAATAATGATAAGAATAAGAATAATCATGTATACATTGCATATATATATATACCTAAACGAGTCCCATTTCAATGGGACAATTATCATCCCGTCAACAGCTTCCAGCTATCCAGAAAGGTTGATTTCTGCCCAGGTTGGTAGTACCAAGTCCATGCACCTCTCAACATGGTCCAAGCATCAGCGAGGTCCGGTTTCTTGCCACTGCTGGGGTCCCATGAATCAAATGCTCCACATCTCTTTGCATATTTCATGAGCGGTGAGGGGATACCAACGATATGCACAGGTGTTGGGTTAGTTACTATATGTCGGATTTGCAGAACAGGAGAACCCCCATCTAAGTATTTCCATGATTATATATATTTACCCTCATGGGCAGGCTTCCGTCAGAATTCGTGGCACCCCGATAGGTTTTCTATGGTTTTCTTAGATAATCTTAGGGTTTGAACTCAATGCCACATCTTGGGGATGGGGTAAATCCCTTGGGGGCCAGGTGGAAGTGGCAACAGTGGCCACAGTGGCAACCATGGAGAGTCCCATGCCAGCCCTGATGCCCAGATGCGAAGCTGGAAAGTGGTGAGATTTGTTTTATTTTATACATGAAAATACATGGCTAGCTTGAAAATCACCAGGAACAACAGAGGTTTTAACGCGAAAATCATCTATAAATGGGAGGTTTTCCATTGCCATGTTTGATTACCGGATGGTTTCGTTACACCATCCACTTATTTTAAAGGGAACATGACTGGAGTGTTGTCCCTTCATCGTCACGCTGCAACTTGGCTCAAGATCGTAGCACTAGGAAAAACAAAGTCTTTTCAAAGGCTGTCGCGAGAGGCCCAAGGGTCCAGCTTTGGGGCCGGGATCAGTGTGGAGTCATTGGTGGCTGTGCTGTATGTGTTGCGACGAATGAACAGAAGCAAACAGAAGAGAACATGTTGGAAAATGCTTGCACATATAACATAATAAGATCATACAACCAGAATTTGGTTCATGTTGTGTTCAGTGCCAGCCACATTCACGTGTCTAAACGGACCATCAGCGCAGCGCCAGGGTCGAAGTAGACATGCCGCTGAAGCAGGATCCTTGCTGAGTCAGGGGGTATGGACTGATGCTTCGAACTGGGGCTGGCCGAATAACATGGGATAGCAATGGACCCACAGAATTGGTTATTCATTTTACAATTGAAGCCCTTGATGATTTAGACGGAATGTCATTTGGATTTTTGAACTGCTTTGGTTTCATAGTGACGTTGTCATTTCTTTCCTGCTACAACTTGGGGTGAGAGGTAAATGTTGCTGGTGGAATCGGAAAGTTAAAGACAGCAAGCAGATCCGGTCCATCACATTTTGCATCATCCAGCCATCCATTGAATCCTGTCATTGGACAAAGCACTGTCCAAAACTGGAATGCCACCCCACAAAAAAACAATGGTTCAACGGTTCAAAGGTGCATACATACATACATTACAATACAATACAATACAATACAATACAATACAATACAAATACAATACAAATACAATACAATACAAATACCAATACAAATACAAATACCAATACAATACAATACAAATACCAATACAAATACAAATACCAATACAATACAATACAATACAAATACATACAATACATACAATACATACAATACATCAAATACATACAATACATACAATACATACAATACATACAATACATACAATACATACAATACATACATACGTACGTACGTACGTACATACATTAAAAAAATGAGGTTGCCATTTTTGGGGCATGCCCTGTTGAATGAGGAGTTGGTGGCAGCATGTACTGGCCACTGGAAGACAGAGATGTTTCAGGCTCCCTGTGAGGCCTCCGTCCGTTCATAGACGATTGTTCCATAAAGATTCGGAATTCACATGATTCCTAAAATATTATGTCATGTTTCAACAAGCACATGGCACATACGTTGACGTTGACTAGAGAGTTGCTGGTGTTTTGGGCCACACTGAAGCGCGGAAGTTGCTCGTGATGTCCTATTTGGAGTGAAAGAGACGTCTTGTAGTCTGGAGCGAAAGATATGATGTTGATCGATAGATACTCCTATTGAGATATGGTTATGGATCAACAGATATGGTTATTTTAGGATCAACAGGTAATACTATACATACCCATATCATCCCATATCCAAATATTATTGTAACCAGTGGTTATATCCAAATATACAGATAATACCCATATATCAGTGGTTATTTCATAACCAGCCTCTCCTTACTGAGATCATTTGGGCAGGCGCCTGCCTCTTGTCTCTACGGTCTGGAACTTAGCGCAAAGGCTGGATGAGCTTCGCAAACAGATTCCCTGATTTCTTGATATCATACAATCAACACTGAGCCTCATCTCATTCTCATAGAATTGGATGATGGGAAAATTTACAGGAAAGACCTATATTTGATGGTAAAAACATGTAAAAACCATGGTTTCCTGTAGATTTTCCCTTAAACCAATCCATTGACATTCATATTTCAAACATATTAAGACATATTAAACCATATGAATAAAACATATTAAATCAGCAATTAACATCTGCGATTAACATCTGCATTAATATCATATCTGCCATATCTACAGCGATGGAAGGAACTCATCTTCACAGCCCTCAGGTTGTTGCTGCATTTGCTGCGCCTTGGCGATCGATCGAAATCGTTTTTGGTATCAGAATCTCAGGTTGTCTCGGTTTAAACAGACGTTAAACAAAAGGTTGAACATCTAGAAACCCTTAAAGATACATATAGTAGAATTCATAGATAAATATGATATTTGTAACATCCATCATCAACTTATCTTAAAACATCCGGTTACAACGTACCTTTTGCGGAGCCCCAAAAACCCAACAGCGGAGCATGTGAGGCGCAAGCTACCAGCAGAGGACCGAGCTGCTGGTCGGGACCTCGGAAATACATCATGATACATCCATGACCCTGGGTGTGTCTCTGTGTGAAAGCTGGGAAAAGGTGTATACCTCATAGCTCCGTATTTGAACCTACCAGGACGGGGATGGTGTGAAAAAACCAACACCCTTTTTTGGATGATTATGGTTTCGTAGTGGGTTTACACAACTGTAACGTATACCCCCATTTATGATATCATCTATTGACATTTTAATGAAGAAATTATGATGATGATTGACCCTTGGATTTGGGGTTACCCTATGGATCCCTTTACAATTTTGGCTCCTTTTGGCCTTGTTTTTCGGCCCATTCCCTACATCCCTAGACTGAGGACATCACCGGCGAGCCCTATGTGTGCTGTGCTGGCCTTTGCCCCTGCGGTCCTTTGGGAGAGCCTCAGGAGGGGGATCAAATGGCAGTTTCATTGGGAGAATGAGGTGTTAACATGTGTTAACCATCAACTTTGACATTTGAGGGTGCCAATGAGTGCCTAATATTTACAGAGAAAGGCGTTTTATCTCGATTTTGTGGAGAATTGATGGTTCACACAGGAGTAGTTGGTGCTGGTTTTTATTGGGTGACTATGTATGATCCCAACTCATTTGGTGACCTATAAAATGGAACCCAACTGGCCGGAGAAGAGGCAGTCTTCGTTCTTATATCCATTGTGAGATTCTGCCTTTGAAAGGACTGGCCCAAGCTGAAACGTAGTTTCAATATGTTTCAATTCTTCCTGCAACACCTCAGAACGCCTCAGAACGCCTCAGCTATCTGAAGCTCTTTGATTAATAGTAAGCCAGATAAGCAAGCTTGGTGGCGCTGCCATGCTTCGTTTACTCCTGGCAAGTCTGTTTTCCTGCATTGCTGCAGATGAGCCTGGGCTAGAGTTGTCGGCTTGACTTAAGTTCAAGAAAACCAAGAGATCATGCTGTCTGTTGCAGAATGTTGCCAGCATTGCGTGCAAAACTCTCAAGACTTTCATATACTTTCATGACATCTGGCTGAAACCCCACCTTACATCTCTTTACATTCTTTACCATCAATCATTCCCCTCTTGCTGAACTGTCGTTTCAGCGTTAAGGACAGCTTCGTTTTGCCGCCCCGCAACGGTTCAGAGGGCCTGGAGATCGCCTTGATCTTCATCCAAGGGGCGAAATCTCCAGTGCTGGGCTACAAACCCATGCTGCAGGCGATCCAGGCCGCCTCCAGCAATCGACTCTGGGTGGGAGTCCCACAGCACCTGCTGGACATCGCGGAGATCGATTTCGCGCGGAAGGTGGAGGAGATGCTGCAGAGAATGAGCAAGGCCCCTTTTAGGATCCAGAAGGGCTGAAGATGTCTGAAGATGTCTGAAGTCTGAAGTTGTTGGGCTTTGGTCAGTATTTTGTTCAAATGTTTTTTTTGTTGGTCAGCTCTTCAAAACTCCAGAACTGCCATTCAAACAGTCTCAGTATTGCAGTGGCTCAAAACTCATCACGCAACTCATCATTCTACCATCACATTTTGTCATTTTTGGCTGCCATCTGTGATCATCAATGGCATTTGTTTCTGTGGCTGATCTAGGCGGGCATGAAGGCAGATCGCTTTGTGTTGATGGGCCATAGCCTGGGTGCCGTGTGCTGCCAGCTGTATTTGGCCAACGTGCCGAAGCGGAAGTTTGATGCCTTGGTGCTGACGGGCAGCGCCATCCTGAGGCACTATCGAAACTCCAGTGACCTGGATGATTTGGCACCCCATAGGACCCGGATAGGACTCTGCAGATCTGAAAGATCTGAAAGCTCTGGGGCTTTGGGAATGTTTGGGACCCTGGGTGATGGTGGTGTGGGATGTTATTTATTGGCTGAAGCGACTTGAGGCAACGAAGTGGGTGTAGAATTGGGACTTTGGGCAGATGAGGTGCATTCTATTGCATTTCTGATCTGGTTTGCTGAAGATCACAAATTGACAATGCACCCGTTTGTTGTCCCTCCATCTAGGGTATTTTGTTGATTATGTACAATTATTTGGGTAAATTATAACGACCTCACTGCGACCTCACTGGAATCATGGTTAATAAGGGAAATCATCCCCAAATGGCCTTAATTCAGGTTAGTGAAATATTATGATTTACCCAGAATTATGCCCTGCAAATGATGTTCATTGTATTTTTCACAGCAGTACTTGTAGTTTGCCTGTGGCGCGGCCATTCACGCGGGGCGTCAAGGTCTACTGCCGACGACGTTGACCCTGGATGGGGATTTAGATGGCTTGCTGCGGCTGTCGCGACAAGCTGAAGCCTATTTCCATCAAGTGGAGCAACCTGGTGGACCGGAGGACCTGGAACTGGGTCAGTGGGTTTCACGATGATCCCAACTCGTTCAAAAGAAAGTCATCAATGCCTATCACCGAGGTATGTATAAGTGAAGCTTAAGTAGATACAAGTTTAATAATATACAATATTATACAATAGAGGTACCCCTAAATCATCTATCTTTTTTTTTGGATTTTCCATTTTTTTCACCATCCAGCTATTGGGGCATCCCCCATTCCCTGATGGCCTGTCCAGGATCCCAAAGCTTTGCAGAATCCAGTGGTGATTCTGCAGGGTCTCAGCAACTTGGCTCCACCAAATATGCCAAGGGAATGTTTCCTGAATATCTATTATAGATATCTATATTATAGATATATGCTATATCTATTATAGATATTTATCTATATTCTAGATATATGATATCTAGATATATGATATATCTATTATAGCTATCGATGCCTCAAATCATCGTTAAGCATGACGTTTTATACGACCTGCACTGCCGAAGAAAACCACTGGCTCTCCCAGGTCATTGGAGCTTCAGCAGTGGCGATCTGCCCGGCAATGTCCGGCAGAATGACCTGCGCGCGGAGCATTCGCAGCCTGAGGGTCATCAGATGATTGGGGAGGCCTTGGGGCCCGCCTTGGGGGGGGTGGAAGGGACATCTTTTTTTGGGGATTTTGGAACATGACCCGATGCCTCAAGAAATCTAGATGAAGTGGTTTTTGAATGGGTTTTTCACATGTTTGAAACAGAATTTGGGGTGTGAAAGTCCGTTCTTCCGTTATGAGTTATATATTTTCCTGATTGTTTCGGCCACTGGTTGTATCACTCGTGGTCGTATGACTTTGAGACTCAGCAAACGGCCTTCAGTATCTCACCTGTGGAGGATCCCTGAATTCTGCACTTCCGCAAGACTGTAGACTACAGACAACTTTAGACTAGAGTCTAGAGTTGTTGAATCACGAAAGAAGCTATATGATATGGTTTTCTATGTTTATATACTTAGTATATCTTAGTTTATATATACGTATGTATATTATACAGTAATATACAGTGTATATATATACATATATAATGAATATATATAATGAATATATATATAGTATATATATAGTATATATATAGTATATATATAGTATATATATAGTATATATATAGTATATATATATATATCGATCTATTTACATTTATATACACATATGGACCCCCCTTCAATAGCGAACATTTAGCATATGACACATTGTGTTGACCTCAAACCACGGAGGAAACGTGCCAGGCTGTGTCCGACTATTTGGCATTCCTCTTTGGTAAATCGACTGGTGCCCGGCAACGCGTGGTGACAGCTGTCCAGAAGACTGGTGTCATGCTAAAGCCATTGCTTGAGGCGGCACCAGGAATCTCACCACTACCAGTCACTAAGCCATTTCTGCACATTTTGAAAGCGGGTGAAAGGCCGGTGAAAGGTTTCAAATTCTCTTGCAACGGGCGAGCATTCAGATGCAGGACAAATTCGCGCAAATCCAAAGGTGGTGAAATATCATGGAACATGTTCTCAAGCTCCTGGTCTACACAATATCGTATCAAGGGCAAGTCAGAGTTGTAGGGTGCTGCACTGCCAGGCCCTCAAGATGGAGGGTTACCGCTATTTGCAGCCACCATGCAACAGTGATTACCCTACGAATCCAACTTGCCAATATCCAAAGCTGCTTGGAGTCTAATGTGCCACCCCTTGCCATGCCATTTCCTTTGCCTTTCATGTGCTTTTCCCCAGGGTCAATGTTGGAATGAGCCAGTAGCTGCGGGACAACTGTGGGACACGCTACGGAATCCTCTTTTAGGGATCAACATCGGATTGCCATCCTTCCACCAGCTATTTCGGTGTACCAGTGTATGTTTGAAGAAAGGTAATTAGTAAAACATAGGCAATGTTTTGTTGTCTGAAATACTGGGTGAACTAGCCCACTTCAAAATAGCTAGGTGGAGATTCATTCACCCCAAATCTGGTATACCCTTTGGTAATTTGACAATATTTGACATTGCTCTTACAAATAATTGTGGCTCATTTATTTATAGATGATTTACCCATCAAAAACACTTTTTCCATGGCAAGCTGTTAAATTCCCAGAGGGTCATAGGCCGTAGGTTTTGACCCACTCATCTCCCTGGTCCGGGATTTTTCTGCAAGGTATCCGGACAAGTCTCTCCTGCCACCAGCGGGTCCTCCCAAACCTTTGCCACCAGCTGACTGCACCTGTGGAAGCCCATGGGTGGAGCAAATGGCTGCTCCAATGATGAAGGGAGACCTCGATGTTAAGCTCATTGTGAAGGACTCCTGGGATGGGCATGTGAAACCAGCTACTCAAATTATGACATTTCGTGAGCATCGGAGCTGGCATCGAGAGTTGTGGCATCTAGTAACACCCTCTGAAAAGCTTCAACAAAACATCGATTCCAACCTGGCAACTTGAACGCCGTGCAGGATGCCTTCCACGACGTTTCTGATGTGCGGCCCTTCCATTTGCCGCACATCTTTGATCTGAAGCCAGGCTCTGCCTGCTCTGGGCCCAAAGAATGCCTGATCAATTCAACCACGGTCACCATGCCCATCTACGACCTCAAGGCCGGGGGCTGTGAACCAGAGTGGCGCTTTGTCGAAACGCTGGGACATGGATGAGTTAAACATAGTTAAGCATTCCAAAAAATAGGGTCAATAGGGGTATCAACAGGGTCAACTACTTACAAAATTCCAAGATCATCATACATCATAATTCATCACAAACATTTAGAATTCTATAGAATTCTATAGAATTCTCTACATGAAACATCTCTTCCTTGACATGCACATAACTTTACGGTCCGAACCGTCCCAGGACCAGCTGGATACGGGGCTTTGGCCCATCACCGCCTCGGAGATGCGGACGAAGTTCAAGTCGCGCCAGGCCATCATGGAGGCCATGGAGGATGGTGGTCCGACATGGAGGGTTTGGCCAGCAGTTTGGCTGTTTTTTCTGGATGATCAATGGATGATCACTGGATTGGTTTAAGGGAACATCTACAGGAAACCATGGTTTTTACATGTTTTTACCATCAAATATAGGGCTTTCCTGTAAATTTTCCCATCATCCAATTCTATGAGATGATTTTCTGGGAGAACAACTGGATGAGAACTTGGATGACTGGGCAGAAAAACTTGGATGAATTTGAGTTTGAGAAGTGGATTTTGGATTTTGGGATGGATGTGCAGGGTTCTCTCAAAAGGCGATGAAACGGGGATGTGGTCATCAGAATGCAGGATGTACCCATCAGGAAGGAGAATCTACTTGTCCGTGGGGATTTTGGGCACCGACTCACGAACGAAGACATGGAAACTGCAGGATTTCACCCAAAATGGTGCTTTTTCGCCAGGTTTGACGCAACAATCAGGGATGTTTTTTTTTTTCTAATGGCAAAGTAGTTTATACGGTTTTCTGCAATGGGTTGTTACCAGGAATTCCAAGCTTGACGAATTTTCTGGGTCCTATGGACCCAACTTGAAAGCCGACGTAGAAAGTCTGATACGACAGATTGACAATGTATCGGCTGAAAAAAGGGCCCCCCAAAAAGATAGGAGTTTTTCCAGGATGAGATATATTGAGATGAGTTTAGATGATATTTACACCATAATTCCCAGGTTTCTAACTATTCGGCATCCATTTTGGATCTGCTACCCCATCTCGGTGGGAAATCGCAGGCTGCAGGACTGAAGGATGTGAATTTCACAGAGACTGCTTTTTGGCGAACGGTGAGAACTGGGTTGCTCCAAGCCTTGGGTTTTCATCATAGTCGCAAAAGGGGGTGCACGTTGTATCTGGGGTGTGGGGAGGAGCAACCCTGAATGGAAAAAAAGGGGGATGGAAGCGAGAAAACTGAGGATTCAACTTTCAAAACTTGGGTTTGAAAATGATGGAAGCATCAAGAGCTGGGATTTTACTGAGTTGGGTGTGTTTGATTTTGAGTATACCCCCAAAATCGCTATTTTGATGGGGTGTGGTTCCGCCCCATTCGTGTGACAACTGGGTTTCCTCTTCGTTGAAGACAGGGAGGGAGCCCACAGATCCAGTGAAAAGATGTGAAAAGGCTATTTAATGATTTAATGATATTTAATGTCGACTTCTGTAGATTTAGGGTACCCTACTTTCAGACGTGTGCCCCATATTTTGTGTGGGGCGTTGGATTCTCTTTGGATCGGGTGCTGGCCCTCGGAATTTGTCAATCCCAAGGATGGATCCAATACTGGAATCTGTCAATCCATCAATCAAGCAGCGTATGAATGGGCTCTCAAGCACGCCTCTCCTGTGGCAACTCGGAGATGATGGGCTTGGGACATCAAGATCATCAAATCCGTGAAGTACAGCTAGAGATACTCATTGCAAGCATAGTAAATTTGGCCAGATATTGTTTTGATATGAATAGAAACCTGAGAACTCTTGTTTCAGTTGGAAGAACGGAGTCTTGCACAATGTTTCTTGGATCACTATATAATCCGTGCCCGGGCAGTATACAAGACATCATCTTTCATAGCATATATACACTGTATACACCCTATTACACCACCCCTTTCCCTGGCATTGTCCCTTCAGGTTGCACCATACTCCGGTTGGTGGTTTGAAATATGTCTTCCATTATTTTGCACAAGTTTGCAACATTTTGCAACATGCTGCAAACATGATGCGGGATGATGATGATGATGATGATGATGAAAATCCCCAATGACCAGCATAATTGTCAGAGGGCTCAAGCACTACCCATCCGTTGCCCTCGGAGTCCTCGGAGGCACTGGGTCGCTTCCAGAAGTACGGCCAGAAATTGTCCTTTGCAGAGGCCGTTGCGCCGAGAGCTAACGTTGAAAGACCCCTCTACCCTCCAGTAAACTAAGAGTTTGCTGTGGAAAATTATGGAAACCATGGCTCATTTAGTTCGAGGCTTTAATTTGATATATAGGAATTTTCCAGAACTCGGCGCTTTGTACTGCTATGTTAGTTTACCAGTTGGTGGAAAAAGAGAACATGTTTCTCTGTGGAATTTCCATTTAGATCATCCCAGTGAGGAGGTCCAAAATGGCCAGGACAAGAAGTCTGGATTTGGCATCATGGGACCTACATGGATCCATGACAGCTTGACCTACACGCCCAGCCAGGTGTGGGCCGTGTGGGGCAGCTTGATGTGGGTATGGCTGGGTCAACCACTGCATTCTTTTCAAACCTGACATCTTTCGGTTTAAACACCATTTCCTAGGCATGTTGAGCTCCGGAACCCTCAACATCAAACTACGAGAGCCCTTCTGCACAGCTCGCAAAAATTGTTCCCTAGGAATTCCAACATGTACGATTTCACAAGGAGAGTTGGCTATGAGTCAAAACCCTGGTGCCCTACAGTAGGTATCCTAATTAGCTGGCTAATGGGTGTTTATTCCCCCCAAAACAATGGCTTTGACAGTTTTGACATCAACCAGCTGCAATTTCCAAACTTGGCCTGTGCATCGTCCGATAACCCCAATGAATGTGACTCCCAAATGAATATAACTAATGATGCGTGCCTCTCTGGGTTGCTGGTCCCAAAAAGTTTCATCGTTTGCCGGAGGACTGCATAGCTGCATAGTACCGCCAAAGTGTTAGGATCATATTGAGCTAAAATCGTCGTAACATGTTGTAACACGTCTTCACATATTTTGCGCAGAAAATTCATGAAAATTCCATGACTCATTTTACCATTGGATAAAATGTGAATCTATGTAAAATGAATCATTTGACTTTCAGGCTTAACCGGCTTAGCCATCCACTGTTTGGCTCTCCCAATTTTGACCACAATCCATTTTCAGCTACCAGAAACAGGGGTTGGTAACTGTCCCATTTTGGGAATATTGGACATCACCTTATAGTAGCCATTATAGACCATATATCTAATGGTTGGGTGATGTTCAATGGGGACATTTAATGACCCATGTTTTCAACAGGACAAAAAGACGGTGGTGGTTCAGTCGCATTATTTCACAACTGCCAATAAGCACCTCGACCTTTGGAGATGGGTCAACGGGTCAACGTTCGGGGTTCGTTGGAGAAAACCAAGATTTTACACATGGGGATGGGTCAAAACCCTGGTACCTAGTGAACATCAAAATAGCTGGTAAATTACTGGTAAATGGATGTTCATCCCACTAAAAATGGTATTAATAGGTATTGATATGTATTGATCCATACCCACATAGGAATATAAGCGAATCATGCAGACATCTCTTTGGCATACACCTGTAAAACTGTAAAACCCTCAGCTTTGAGGGTAATAAGGCAAATTGTTGGTCGATGCAAGTTGAAACGTGCTTCCAAACATGTTTCTTGGTGCCACCCCAAACAGGGGCAGCAAGCTGTACAAACAGCAGGAGTTGAGGATCCCCACCTTGTAGATATGATGCAGCTTAGGTCATTTTTGTTGATAATAACTATAGCAACCATATTCTTGCCATACAATCTGAAACTTAACTTGCCCACTTCTTGCCCTATGACATTGTACCTGAACATATTTTGATATGCGTCATGGCAAATCAATTGGTATCAATAAGGCACAACACAGCAGGTGAGGAGTGGAGAAGGAACACAATAATTAGGGACAGTGCAAAACGATGTGAAATAGAGAGGAGGAGACCTCATCTGACTTGTCCGCAAATCCTTGTCGGAATTTTCCTGGAATTTGATCGTCCGTCTCGGGGGCCCCCAGCAGGGACCATTGAAAAACTAAAAACTGACATGCTGCACAACGCTACTGCTACTGTAAATTGAGGAACAACCAATCGGGCAAGAAACTCTGAACAAGCTGGCTACGATTGCGCCAATAGAATCGTGCCAGTCAATTGCCGCGTAACCGTTGGCGCACTCGAAACTTTCGGGGTTGCAACGGTGACAAACTTGAGAACAGTGTCCTGCAGAAGGGCCACTCACATGGAATATGTTTTTTTGCATCCGCTGTGTGCTACATTATAGATTACGTCCTGCGTATGGGTTTGACCTGGTGTGGGGTTGGTTTTATCGCTAAAATCTTGCGCGTGCATCTGTTGCGTTGCTCGCAATCAAGATAATCAAGTGGAATGATGGTGCCCCACTTAAAATTGATAATGATGGGACATGGTTTACCGCTTTCAACTCAATAAATCAGGTATCATGCAGTAAATCTGTCACTAGTTTTTTCCTTGGAAACTAGCTTTGTTATTAGGTCAAATCCATCAACCCTGGGGTTGCACACATTCCAATGGTCCATGGGAAAAAATCTGGGTGTGTCTTAGGGTGTACCAGAATTGATGCTCAATCATGCTCAAACATCATGAAAAACCAGCCGCATACCGGTGCAGCTCAGGAACTTGGGCGATGTGTGTCTCAGCAGAGTTGATAAGGATGGGTGGCTGAACTATGAAACCAGTTGTCATTGATGAACATCCAAATATACTGTAGTTTGATGATGTTTGATGTTTATTTGTGTAAAGCTATTCTGAGACCAGTTATAATCTGATATGAATGAACATCAATGAACATACACATGATATACACAATACATGATGCTTATGTTCATTTTCGGTGCATGAAATCTATGCACTCTCAAAAACATCAAGCAACCCAGGCCCGGCCCTACTCAACAGCTGGTATCCGTTCCTACCCAGGCCTTTCATTCAGACTGTTGGCTACCACTACTGCAAGCTGCTATCACCAGCACGTGCCATGGAGTGGATCTACGTAGATGGCTTGAAGGACGCCAAAAAAAAACAACACCGTTGTTTTGCGGTGTCGCGGAGGTAACAAGAAAGGCGGAAACCCACAAAGATCGATGAAGAATAAAGGTTGATCAACGTGATCCAAAGGTACTTATATTCTTGAACTTTGGAGAGTTTTCTTGCAGAGTGTACAAGCACCGAGTTGTCAGCATATGATACAGGGCCTCATTGCAATGGTGCCTGTTATGCTGCTCGTTCTTCGTTTTTAATCAGGAGTTCTACGGCTTCAAGAATGTCACTGAGACTGCGATCATTGTATGAAGCTGTGCTCTGAAGCAGTAGCAATAGTATGCAATAGTAGCACACTTCATGAGAGAAACATACTCCACCAAGTAGCCGCAGTAGTTGCTGATAATTTCTTTTTGGCTCCCATAGTAACCATCTTTTGCGTACTTGGATGCACTGGCGCTTGCGTACTTTCCCGGGCCTAGTTTGTTCCATCCGACGCTGGACACAGTATCTACAATGTTGTTTTATACTGTACCTCAATATTTTGGGTTCAATCAATGAGCTCTGTGACTCCAGGATATTGATACTGATCCATTCTTGTGACCTGGAGTCTTCTTCCTTCGGAAGTGTGCGTGTTTTTGCAGAAGATGCTTGCTCGCGCTTGGTGACAGGCATGTAAATACTTGTAAATAGACCTCAATAGATCAATTCAGTGGCTGTGGCCATTTGAAAGTGGCACTGTATGGATCCGCAGGTGATCTGTGACGGATTTCATTGTGAGATATTGTATTGTGAACATCTTCTTGAGCAAGAATTATACTAGATCATACCAGATCCATTAACAGCGGGTTGATGGCCATCAAATCATGTTAGTAGGCCTTCTTTAACAACAAATCTCCACGTGTTTCAGGGAGGAGCTTTAACCGTTGTTGCTGTGTGCCTAAAGACGACATGGTACGCACAGAACCCGGGAAAACCCATGAAAGCCATGATCGATTGATAACAGTTATCATTTGACCATGTACACAGGCCCAAGCTGCTGGCGTACAAAATCCAAGGGTAGCTGTTGACGCCAAAGGCGTCACATGCACAGGTCCGGACAGGGTTGACAGCCAAGCGATAAAGAACGTTCCAATGGCTTTTCGGTATTGTTATTTCATGTTATTTCTTATATATAACTACCAAGATTATTAGCTCCAATGTTACTTGCTGTCTGTCTCATGGTGCTGGAGCTACTGTCCAGACAGGGTCTCCAACATAATTGGAAAAACAAATCAGCACCGAAGCAATAGTAGGGACCCACTCTTGAATTCACATGTCTATATACCTTGATCATTATATGACTCCTAGAAAAAATCTATTGTATCTATGGAATTCTATGGATATCTATAGTAGGGACTCCTTAACATTCATAGGCTACATAGGGAATCCCTCCGAAAAAAAAACATTAAAACTTAAAAAACATGTGGGAATCGTTCCTGACTTCACTTTTCACAAAGCGCCAGGATCGCGCGTGCCTCTTCCTGGAAGTTTGCTGCTGTCCGGGCTTGGCATTGAGCGCCAACCGGCCAGGGCCCCACGGGGATGGCCCATCTTGGCCTGTACCTGATTTACCCTCTGGTAAACTAACATAGCTATTGAAAATGGCCATTTATAGATAGTTTTCCCATTAAAAATTGTGATTTTCCATGGCTATGTTGAATTACCAGAGGGTAAGTTTATCATCTGAACCTTGGGTTGTTAGACCTTCATGAAGATGTCTTTGTTAAAAGCATTGCTTTTCATCCGAATCGATGTTTTTTTGATATCATGATTGACATTGCCATGAATGGTGGGTGTAGCCGGTACAGCCGCATGGTTTAGACCCGCGCACACACATGTGTGTGTGTATATACCTATTATATCCTATTATATTTTTTTTACTTTGATGCGTTGCAGTTAGCACAGATGAATTGGCAACGCCTTGAACGTGTGGTAGTGGTAGTGGTAGTAGTAGTAGTAGTAGTAGTATCAGTAGTAGTAGTAGTAGTAGTAGTAGTAGTAGTAGTAGTAGTAGTAGTAGTACTAGTAGTAGTAGTAGTATCAGTAGTAGTAGTAGTAGTAGTAGTAGTAGTATCAGTAGTAGTAGTAGTAGTAGTAGTAACTGATAATAATTGATGAATTACAGAGGCAGATAAAGGCATCGGTGTGGTAAACCCAGTGCCGCTAATTGTAGTTGCTTATAGCATTGGGTTTACCACATTACATATATAGATTTACAAAGAAGCATAGCCAATCAGATGGCTATTTCTTCTTTGGATCAAAGGATTTGCAGGCATCGCCTGACCCTAAACAAATTTGCAAAGTCCATGTGCAGAGAGCCTGGTAGCGCTGGTAGGTTCATGGTGCAGACCCGTTTCGACAAGGACGCAGAGAGATTTGGCACCCTTTGATTTGGGATCCATCAGCACAGCTGGAGACAATCGGCGGACCGTGGGTATACCGGCTTTGTCTTCAGATGTCTTCAGTGTTGGAAGGCTTCACAGACATCCTGAGATATCCTGAGGTCCTTTTCAAATAAGATCAAACAATCAAATAAGTTTCCTCGAAGATTGCGATTGGCCTCAGTTTTTTTGGTTTAGAGAACTCACGGGTTAATGCCAAACATTGAGCTTCAACACTGCCTCTGAGGAGAACACGGCCTGCGATGACTGTATCATCACTGGAACCTGTATTTTCGTCGTGAGACTCAGAGGATGACTTAAGGCTGTCACAGGATTCTCAGCAGCTCTGTTGAATAAAACATGACACATCTGAAAGATATTGAACGATTCCAAGTTATAACAAGATATAACAAGTATGGGACAAGTTCGCACATTGCTGACGTGTTCCAACGACCTTTTCGTGCCAAACGAGGTCTGTGCTTTGGATATTGCCAGGCATCACCGTGTCGCTGTGATGTTCAAAGCTGACTTTTACTTTGTCGTGGTGTACCATCTCAGCAGTTAGTTTAATGATCGGAAAAGAAAAGAAAGCACACTTTTGAATGATCAATTTTGTTTTTTTAGTCAGAACAATCCTGCAAAATCATGCAAACATGAACATGATGAATTTGTATGAATTTGTTCAATTGGCCAAAGCCAGGTGAGGATTCCATAAAATGTCATCCCTTCAATGTTTCCCACTGCTTCAGATGCTTTATCGACATTCCTAGAGAGCTGGACTTTATTGCAGACTGTCTTGGGGCCCAGAGCCATCGGATTTTCGATCGGATGTCTTGCGCCGTGCCTTGCGCCATGGGCACCGTGCCGGGGCTGGAGCTGAGGCTTGGTGATGTCGGTGCAGGGATGCATGCACGCACAACAGCAGATTGAGATCGATGAGATCAAGAAGAATGGTTGGTCTGGTGGGGACCCAGGATGACATCAGACCATATGACTCATATGACCCTGAAACCTGGGCGGGGAGGATGGCAATTTTGGCAATTTATCTCTAACTGCCTTTGCGAAAAGCATCGAACAGTAAATTTCATGGAGAGTTTGATGCAGCAAGTGCAAAGGTTTTTCGAGACCGACTTCAGACCTGAGAGGAGCGTAACCAAACATGGCCAAATGCCCCATTTTATGGGCCCCATTTTATGGGGAATACTGCAGATGTTCCCACGGGATGTTGTGGCTCCAAGGTATGAATCCAATGATCTTGCAGTCAATGCCACCAAGTCAACAGCATATGTTCCAAAAGGCGCGGGAGTCCGAGTCAAGTGGTGATGCTTGAAAAAACTGGGATACCCGAAAAGTTGGATGGTTAAAACATGTTAAATCTATAATCATATAAATAAAACTATAGTTATGATGGTTAAAACATGCCCCAAAAATCCCCAAAACATACATCATAACCAATCTGTGTGCGGGCCGCTGGCTCTTCATCCAAATTTTCACCTGTGTGCCCCACGTTCAACGTATTGCTCGCAATAGGTTGGCATGAACGGGGGTCACCCGCATCCAGCGATGATGGGAGCTCCACAGCAGCAGCTGTCTCAGGTCGTGGCAAACTGCGATTTGGGGTACCTCATTTTCAGACAAACCACGACAAACCTGTATGTACTGACAATATCCCCCCACTAATCCCCAATTTTGGTTGGGCTGCTCATGGCTTAAAAATCCTTAAAGATCATGGCCCGGAACTTCTTGACGTCTTGGCTTATACATTTTCTATTCACCATTCGGACATGACAGTACCTCAGGGGCTCTTCCAATCGCTTAAGATGGAGACACTTTTTTGGCGTTAAGATCGACCGGCTCTGTTTCTGAGGCAGATGCATATGGGGTGTGGTATCTCAGTGATCTCCCGGACAGGGAAACACCTGATCTCCCAGGAGGGCCCAGATTTACCACGTTTCTAAAAATGCAGTGTTTTGAGGTGTGTTAAAACAAACGCATTTGGAAGAAAAATATGTTTGCTTTACAGCTTTCTCATTGAGTATCTAAAAAGGTATCGTTTGTTTTTTGAACAAAGAATAAACTTGATTGATTATATTTGATTATATAGAGCGTCTTGGAAAGTCTAAAGCTTCAGAATGCATAGAAAGAAAGTGATTGATCCTAGGGAATGAAAAAACAATATGAACATATATATATATATATACATAATATACGGTCCAAGGGAGGGTCGGTCCCCCCGCAAAAAAAAAAAATAACAAATTGACCAACCCTTAGACCAGATATGTATATATATATACACATCTTTACATTCTTTTTAGGACCCTCCCTTAGTCTATAATATATAATAATATATATATACGTATATATATATATAGTTTTTTGAGACACTTCCTTAGACTGCCTAGACCCAGACCCCCCTCCCCCAGAGCTCCCTAGACCCAGCTCCAACGGTCTTTACACTACGTAGTATGAACAATACCACCCAGTTTGTTTATTTTAAAAAGAGCGTCATCAGTAAAAGATATAAACTTAACTTTTTTGCAGACTCATTATCCTTAGACAATGCTAACTATAACCCATCTCATCTTGTAGGAGATCTTTTTATCTTTTTAAAGCTTTGGATTTTCTTCACTGCATGGCAAGGACATACTAAGCTTAGAAAAGAAAAACACTATGTCTGAGGGCCATGTTGTGCCACTACAAGGGCCAGTGCATGATATTCAAAAGTGGCACAGGAAGAAAACAGGATGGAAAGTAGAACAGCTATACATATATATATATGTCATATTTGAAGAAAATCATTTATTTCAAGAACATGCTACATTTGTCATGGCCATGAAGCTCAATGTTTATTTGAATGAGTAATCTTGAATGACCATCTACAGTCATCCCAGGGGAGCAGGCAGCTAGATCATATATTTTTCGTGATTTGCGTAGCCAATTTACACTCATTAAGGTCTTTGTGCAGTCCAACTCCACACATGGGTCAATTCAAGCTCGATTTCAAATAGAGCCAACAATAGTGCTACAACTTTTCAAAGCTACAAAGACAAGCTGGCAACATATGACATGGCGCAATGATTACTTCTATTGGTTATTTACAAGGTAATTCAAGAGATAGTTAGGATCACCCTTGCTGCAGTATCTTAATCTGCTGATAATATCTTTCAAAAAATACGGAAAAATCAAATAATGTATCGTTGGGGTAGGTCTGCTCCTTGCCATGGCGATATGTAGGCATACCCTTGAAGATGTTTTCTTGTTTGATTGCTCTGGCCACATGCAAACTCTATCTAGGCTAACCAAATTGCTTGATCAGCACATTCACTCACAGATTTTGATTGCAGGATTTTCTTTCCATATTATTTCCATAATGTTTTCATATTTGTTAAAAAACAAATGCATAGCGTAGCATGAAAAGAGCATGATACAAGTCACCACTCTACAAAGGTATTGCCAATGAAGAACATGTCATATGCAATTTCTATAACACCATGATGAGTCAATCTGCTTGTGTAGCTAGTGCAGCTTGTATGTGACACTATTTGCAGAGTTTCCTGTTTACCTGCATTGTTGGCTTACCAGAGAAGCATGTACAAGTTCAGGTAGACCCCAGACAAGACTACAAATGTATAGAAACTTGATTGCCATAATTTCTTACATGAGACTCTAAGTTTCTGGAATGGCCATGCATGTGATGGGTTGAAGCTGATCACTGCTACGTGCATGTAAGATTGATTTAGCCATCTTGCTCAAAGATTGGTTCTAAGCATTCGTATATATTCCATGTTCACTATATAAAAGGTTGGAAAAAGTGAGTTTTCTCTGTACATATGTGAGAAGAGTAATTTGCTCCATGCCTTTTCATGATCACTGTTGGTTTGTGATGAAGTTTGCACTTTATTGCACGACTCAGTAGAGCCATTGAAATCGGTTCACACGAAAGTTAATCTTGGGACAAAACTTGGGTCCTGTAAGGTTTCAATCCCTGATATACCCTTTGCAACTACAATTGCCTGCATTTCTCATGATGTTGCAAGGCTATACTTTAGTTGTTTTTTCTGGTAGAAACCACCAAATCTAAGCAATAGTAATACAGTTGCATGAACAAATTTATACGGTGATGGGAAAACGGGCACTTGTTCAACATGGACTATGAGATTTGTTTAGCTTTTCTCACCGATCATTTTTGGGTATTGTAACCCAACTAAGTATGTATATATATTATATATATACATGTTACATGTTCATATGATGATACACACATTGAATTTGATACTTCCTATTGGTGTCAATTGGTGTATTTATAATCAGTGTTTGCAGAATAGTAAACAATTTAGAACCAAGGGTATGAGCCCTATCTCCACCCCTACTATGCTATTCTATATGAACTTTCCAGAACCAACTGAAACATATATAATAGGTAACAATGCAACAGAAACAAAGCAATATAAACAACATAGAAAAAAAAAACAAAAACTATGAGTATAGAAATAAGCACAATTTATCAAAAAACATCACAACACACTGTAGAAACTATTTATTTAACACAACTTTTTAAGACCCCTTGCAGCAACCGGTACTGAAGCTGAAACATACCAATTATGCTGGACTACAGGGACATCTCCCTCATGGAGAGTGTGCCTCTAGTGTGACATCCCCGCCAGTGCTGAACAAAAGGGGCGCAGCGTTTTCCTCTCCCACTACACCTTTCGTCCGCCTCTGCTTGCTCTCAAGTCTTTGATGTTTTTTGTCAAACTAGACATATCGGGGGCATACCGGTTGCCCCATTTTCAGACGCGCCAAAATCAGTGAAACTCCACAATTCTTCGGTTCTTAAATAATGTCAACTCATGTTAAAACATGTTACATTCATGTTAAATCATATTAATTTATATTAATTTCATGCTATAACATGTTCGGGAACATGTTAAATTCATGTTAATTTCATGTTAAATTCATGTTAAATTTATGTTGAATTCATGTTGAATTCATGTTGAGTTCATGTTAAATTCATGTTAAATCATGTTAAATTCACGTTAAATCATGTTAAATTCATGTTAAGTACCCAATTTTTCTTGGTTCCATTTCTGCCAAAGTATAATTTCTCCATTTCCACAAACTCCATGCCATCCGTGAGGTGAATCTCTGGACCTTTCAGGTGTTGCTTACACACTGTGTAGGCTTTGATGTGTATGTTTCTTGGAGGCCTCGTACTGTGAGTATTGGGTAGTATTGGGTACTGTAGTATTGGATCGTATTGGATCGTATTGGATCGTATTGGATCGTATTGGATCGTATTGGATAATGGTATTTTGATTTTGGTGAGTATTCAGAGTGCCGGTGTTTTGTATTTCTGTTGTATCGTGAGTGTTAGCGTGTATTGTGCAGTGGTTCAAGAGGTTCAAGAACGAATCCCAATTCAAGTATCAAACAGCGGAACAATGCACGGGCGCTTTAGTGAAAAAAACGACGGTGGGAGAGTATTGTACTGTACGCGTTTCTTGCAACTGAAGAAATGAAATCCCCCTCGGCAAACGGAGCAACCTTGTCGAGTATTTGCCCTGCCTTCACCACTTGCAAACACCTGTGAACATGCTGCTACACCCCAGACCTGTGGTATAGAAGAACTTTGTGTCAACCTATTTCTACTTGTACCCTTAAGGGACAGACATCCGCTAAGCAACTTAACACTTGATCTAGTCGACTAATCCACGGAAACTTACTTGGATCGTGGGGTCATCAGCTACTGTGATAACTATCTATTGGATTCTATTGGACATTATCCGTGGACGGGTCAAAGCTGATAAAACTGTACGTCAAAAAATCTAGTTCACCATTTTAGATACCAAAATTGGGGTCGGAAATTTCCACCCACTGTTTCGAACTTGAGGGGGCCGCCGCAGCCAGCCGGAGTTCCTATCCAGGCTGCGATTGGGATGTGTGCTGAACCTGCTGATCTACTTTGTTTATCTTTATTTTGAGTCAACCATCAAGGAGACCAAGCTTTCCCCCAACATTTTTTGTTTGGTGGACATCCTGACATCCTGTTTTTGTGAGAGAACCATCCATTCTTTTCAAATTAGGGTTTGCAATCTTCTTAGATTGTGCCCTCCATCAGATGATGAGGTTTGGCAGGGGTCCTTATCTAGGTCCTTAAAATTTCCCAATTTCTGGCATTCTTTACTTAGGGGGAAGTCGTGCACGGAATTCCTGGGTTGATGGGAAAGCATCAAGTGAGTGATCTGTGGTGTTATCAGCAGCACCAGTAGCATCACCACCACCAAAACCATCTACCGCAAGCATCAAGTGAGTGAGCTGTGGTGTTATCAGCAGCAGCAGAAGCATCACCACCACCAAAACCATCTACCGCAAGCTGGGGTGTTCTTCTCTGAATTATGGCTCGAAAGAGCAGCAGTGCTTGGCATCACGATCACTTGCGGTCTTATTTTCGTATAGGTCCATTTCACCTCGGTCGCCGGGGCTTCTTCCATAAACTTTGATATGACTATCTTTCATGATTGGTCCTGGAACTCTCCAACGTCAGCCGCTGCCTGGTGCAGGGGCCAAAACTGCCAGTGGCATGATGTTAAGGGCCGCTGCACTAGTTGAAACCGAAGAGCTGCAGAATTGCCTTCGAGTTCGCAAATCTTTGCGCTGGTTGGCAGTGGACAAAAGGTGCACCGACTTGCAGAAATCCTGCTCTTGCAGTGGGCAGGGCTTCAGTGCTGGATTGGCCTCATCACGAAAATACGCCGTGTTGAGTTTCCAGACCCAGATGTTAAGTATTCTGCCCCACTTTTTGTCAGTGCAGTGGGCATCATTGCCACCAATCTGCTTGGCCTTGCGCATTTCTTATCGGAAAACCTCGCGGTAGATGCCTGCCGTTGACTTGGACACACCATATCTGGCATGCAAGCACGGCTTGCAGGTTGTGAAGGGCCCTGAGCGGGACAAGCTTCGCATCAGGAACTCAATCTGGCGAAGTCTCCCACTGGCCATGATTTCATTTGTACTGTCCATGCGCTCTCTTGCAGAGATTCCATGAGATTCCAACATGCCAAGCGTTTGCTACCCTTGGACAGACCTTGCAAACCAATCGTCTTTTTGCAGAGGATTTGAATGACCAGGGCTTGGACATCCTTCGCCTCAGCCGCCTCAAAAACATGCGCAAGACGATGAACGTTGCGAACATGTCATCAGCAGATGAGGCGCCTCTCAGACCTCTTGCTTCTAAACTGCTGGAATTGCAAAGGGCAGGTTGGGCTGCCACACATTGCGACGAGTCGGCGTGGGAGTATGTCATTCTGTCATATAGTCAAGTTCACAATCATGGATGCTTCAACTTTTTCTTGTGCGTGATGGAAGTGAGGGCGGCCCAGGTTCTGGAACCCTTTTTGTTTTGAATTCTCTTCTGCACGAGCAGGTAATGGAAGCCTCTTCTCCACCATGCCACAAGAAAATCGTCCCGGGGCAAGTACATTGGTGTCAGAGTTTCTCCTGGGATCTGATTCTGAGAAAGTTTCTTCGGGAATCCAATCGGGGCGAAAATGATTGGAACATATTAGAAACAAATGGTATCAGTGCAGCCAAGCAGGCCCTGGAAAGTTGAACTTGGCAACGCTGTTCCGGTAGAGATCAAGCCGGGTTGGAAAGTCCACGCAGACTTTCCTTTTGATGCTCGTAGCAGCGCTGTCAATCTTGAAAAAGATCCTGGAGAAATGCGCTGTGAAACACCCTGTGCTTGCCGGTATTGTGTCCTTCTATGTTCTGTTCTATGTGGTCAGCCTTGTTGCAGCATTTCTGCAACAGCACCTTTAACAAGGGGCCTCGGTGCTGCTTTTGAGCCAGTTGTTGGGGAGATGCTGAAGGCCATGAAGACGGGTGGTTGGTCACAGCGCAATTACCAAAAATGGGCGCCCAAGGTGATTGCCATTGCCTAAGCAACCATGGTGCCAAAGATTGGGGGTATGCTGGGAAATACTACCGGCACTTCGTTGGAGTTTGTCCCTTTTCCTGATGCGCTTTGCCGGTTCGTTGTCTCAGCGATCCTTGTGCTTACTGTGGCACCTCACTTGTTTCTTGTCTCTCCTCAGGCGTTTGTGGGCCTCTATGGTTGGTTGCTGACCACTCAGAGAGGTGTGAGAGCGGAGCATCTGCGATCAAAGGACGTTCCATCATTATTGTAATATTATTGCGTCTCGAACTCTTGTACTTGCTGGGATTAGTGGCCCTGGGGCGGGATGGGGCGGAGCTCAGTGGATGCTCTAGCAGTGCAATGCTTTATTGCTTTGATTGTGGGCACCACGGTGGATGTCAGTATTCCATATATGGACTAGTTGGTCCTTTCGCGATGTTTGCCGTGGCTCAGGCTCAGAGAAAGGAACTTGCGAGCCACATTTGCAGAGGGGCTGTTCGTCTTCCGTGCCGGCTATGACTATCTCTATGAATACTACTATGGCACTTTTAAGCAAACTCCAGTGCAGGAACCCTAGCAGACGCAAGAAGGGCCTTGCCCGTCAGGCCAGGTCATGGTGCAATTGGCTGATGCTGTTATCAGGTTGCAGTTTCGGAGAACTGGTCGGCTTGTTGATGCCTTCTCTGACGATGGGAGTCACGATTTTTTGGCGGCCTCGGTCGAGAACTGTGAAGCCATCGGGAGAACACGTGTTTGTGAAAATTAAGACACTGCCTCTTTATGCCTCTTTCATAGGCAAACATCATGAATCACCCGAGGGCTAGATTTAGAGAGAACATAAAACAAGGAACCGCTTCAGGGTCATTATGCCTGTCTCTTGATCCGTATCATGCGTTTTTGCTGTGTGTTTGCAATTTGTTTAGTGCATGAGCATTTGCATTGTTAGTTGCTAACTGTTCGTGGTGGAGTTTTTCAATTACCCGACGTTGCCCCAATATTTCCCAGCAACCACATGGTTTGCTAACATAACAGCATTTAATATCACAATATGCCAACCATGTCCCACTCACATGTTGCAAAAGGGATCGCTGGCAAGGTGCAATGTGGCGGTTGCAGGCGGCATCGCTGCTGGGAAGTGGATGTTGCACCGATTCGTAGAAATGCTTTAACCATCAGACATGTGGATTAACCATCAAACATGGTGAATGCCACATGGTTTAAGTGGTCGGATGTAAGGGAACATTTACAACAAACCATTTTTGTTTACCCGCAAGTAAAGTTTTTTTTTTTGGTAGAAAAATTCCGTTCAACCAATTCTGGGATTAGACTGGGACGCTGCTATTTCGACAGTGGGAATGGTGAGAAGAACACCTGCAAAAAAAAATAATTGGATAAAATAGATGGTCCTGGTACATTTTGGCTGCACGCAAGAATCCTGATCCTCTAGCTGCATGATCATTGTTTCCCTGGCAAACCATGATACAAAGGCCCACTTTGATTCATTTGGGTTTGTCTTAAAATAGGGTAATTACCCCACAATTGGCAATTGATCATCATGTTTCCTAGTTCTTGCATGGCCATGAAAGTTTAGATCTAAACCATTGTTTTCACTTTTCATATTTTTCATGTCTAATATCTCATCGAACATTTTCCCCATGAAACCTGGTCAAAATTTGGATGTTACAGTTGAGTGCACCATTTTTAACCTCCTAAACCCACCTCCTGAGCAGGCAAGTCTTTGGTGTGCCACAGCGTGGCATGGCTGCTGGGGAGCCCAGAAAGACCCTCCGAAGGTGACAAACTTTGAACTGAGTTCACGAAAAATTGGGGACTCGACATCCAAAAATGGCTGATGTTTAGTAGAGAAACATAGAGAAACCCTCAAAATCTTTGTGAAAATTTCACTTTTTCGGGGGTGGGGTAACCTCCCACCTGGTATGGCATCACCGAGGTCATGTGCCCCTTCTGCCAGACTGTGAACAATGTCTAGGCCAGGAATGTTCACTATGGGGTTGGTAAATGTCCAGTGATTTTGAACATCACTTTCAGCCGTATTTGTTGGAGATGATATCCCCAAGAGTTGGGCGATGTTCAATTAGCACATTTACCAACCCCTGTATATGAGTGTAACTGATTGTATATTGTAGAATTATGATGAATAATGTGCAGTAGATATATTCAAAATGTATCCGCAGGGATTGGGGCCCATGAGATACAACCGCTTGGTCGGTTCAAGTTTGTTTTCTTTCTCTATATGTTTCATCCCACCTTGGCGATCCCAAATGCTCTCCAACAATTGCGGTCTCAATGGGTCTGGCAAATGAGTGACACGAGAATTCATTTTTCACTAGTGTGAAACGACATTTTCTTTCAATACGCATTTGGCACAGGGAATCATACTACAGGAAAGTTGTTGGCATACGTGTGGTGTTTGGCACTGACCACAGCATCCCACAGCAGTGCACATTCTTTTGCAGGCACTTTGTACCAACTGCCTCAGAGCACGTGTTCGCTGCCATGACAGCGGGCTTCTTTGTTCCCGTGTCTTCAAGATAGTGTTCTTCGTTTTGCCAGTTCTGTGTCTTCCCACGATGTTTTCATGTTTGAGAATGCTTTGGGAAAAGAATACGCTTACAGCTTACGTGTGACTGCCTCGATGTAGTTGCTAGAAGATTCGCTAATGCGAATTGCGTGAGAGCTGGCAATCTGCATCACGCGTTTGGCTCTGATGCAACTGGTGGATGATGTGCGATCAGTTGGAAGTTGTTGGAAGTATGGATCAATACCTATGAAAATACCATTTTTAGTGGGATGAACATCCATAAATCCCAGCTATTTTGATGTGAACTACAGGGGTACTATTGGTTTTGACACACTGCCATGTTGATCAACTTTTAATCCAGATCAAGACTGACCAACACAATGTGACTCGCACATCATGCCGCTAGCGTTTCGAGTCCGGACAAGTGTCCAACTACACGACATGTTTTTTAGAACACGGTAACAATGCTAACATCAACGGACAATGACCCTGAACAATTTGATGATCTAAATGATGGAAACGAGTTCTAACATGTTCTAACAAGGTGAACAATGCGTTTACAAACATGTCCACCCTCTGGTGCTAAGAATCTGAAACGACAGCTGGATCCGCACTTGTCACTTCAGGCCCCACCCCGACATGCTTTGCCTCAGCACATCCAAAAAGAGCCAGCGCCGGGAAGCGAGGATCCTTGTGGAGCCGTTTGATGGCACCGATGAACAATTTTGGTCATGAGAATCAGATGTCCTGTTTACCCGGTTGTGTTACTACAGAGGGGGTTTTGTGCAAACCACACCAATGCCTTAGTCTGACTTTCTGAGAGCATGATGTACTGGTTTGATTGATCTACTGTTTTGATGCTTTATCATGCTTTATCTGATTTGATGATATTTGATGTAGAAAGCATCAGGTGCACCCAAATCAGATTCAAATGTTATAGATGCTATCGATGTCCTCAAACTACAGTCTCGGCATAGTCACTACAGTTTTCACTGAGGTAGTGGAGACACCAAGCCCGAGCACCTTGGATTGGTCAGTTGCGGTGTGGGAGATGTCTGTTTTTAGTTGGCTTCCCAACTTGGAGACAGTGGAGACATACCCGAGTCATATCGAGTCATGACATCATCACCCGGCCGGCATGCCTACCTTATCCCAACTTCGACGCTACGCCCAGTCGTTGACATCCCAGGAGTACTGGACGTTCCACCCAAGATCACCAAAGAGGGGTCAGAAGGAGCTGTTGGTGATGGATTTTGGAAGTTTTTCGGGGGATTTTGCGAATGGCTCATGGATTTTGGATGAGTTTGGTGGGTATCATGGTCTATTCATGTCTATTCCCACTAGTCTTGGCCTTTAGATGATGTAGAATCATGTAGTTTTTTTTCAATATCTTAGCAACATCTCAAGCAATATTGGTACTTATTGGTACTTATTGGTCATATCCTCCAGCATGGCTTCCCCATCAGAGCTCCCCTTGGCCAATCTCCAGGGTTGGGGATCTCCAGAAATGGCCATCCGGGCCGAAGCCCGGGGTGTATATAAATGTTGATCAAACAACTCATAGAGGGAATCCAACCAGTTTGGTTGGTGAACGGAACATAACGGAACCAATTTTTAATTCATCATATGTTTGATGACATGATGGTGAAATCATGGATAAATCTCCATATGTTTCATCATTTTCGATGGTAAAACTCCAGTGATCCAACAGACTCCTGGTCCAATCCTTGCAGGCAGCTCTCAGCCTGTGTCGACTCCCACCGCAGAGGTGGAGGTGAAGAGTTTAGCAGTGGATTAAACCATCAACTAGGATCAAATGAGTTTGTCTGAAAATAGGGTATATTCCCAATGAAATAGCCATTTAAAAACGGGATAATGATCAGCAAAACCATTGGGTAAAAAGGGGTACACTATTTTCAGACACACCCAAATAGTGATTCAGAACGCCAAACATTCAAACCAAATGAATCCACATGATATGTGGCACGTTGTGCATCAAATTGTTCATCAAACGTGGGGATTTTACCAATGAAGAATGTATTTGGGTATATACTCCTTCACGGGCCATTTTAATAGCGAAACAGATGATTAAGCAGTGCCCGATTTTCGGCCAAACCCATATCATTTGGGATTCATAGCTGAAAGTCACCATATATTGTGACTCCGTTTACCCACCAGAGTAGTGACAAATAGTGACAATATCTGAGAATATGTGACAATATGTGATCATATGTGATAATCCACCATAGAGCCAGGGGTCAAATGAGTCATTGAGTGAGATTTTCCGGGTCTACTGCATAGGCATCATTCGAAATTGCCGTCCCCAGTCGGAGGTTTATGGCAGGTTTACCACATGACTGACTGATTTGGACATGTTTTACTGTCAAAAAACAAGATACCAACAAAGATGTACTTAAATGTTTCAACATGTTTCAACTAGTTGATCTGGTTGGTGGTTTGGAACATGAATTTTATGACTTTCCATATCTTTCCATATATTGGGAGAATCATGATCCCAACTGACAAACTCATATTTTTCAGAGGGGTAGGTATACCATCAACCAGTGATTGTCTTTTGTTTCTTTTCCACACTCGTTTCGTGTTTCCATCACTGGTCGTCCCTGAGAATTTCGCCAAGCTGGGCCAAGCTGCCAGGCAGCGGAAGCCGAACCTACACCGAAGTCAGGTAGATCAGGTAGCCGCCGCGGCTCGGTCGTTGTGCCCATTTTTTCAATCTTATCAGCCAGGCCAAGGTTTAAAACCTCATATGGAATCCCCAATGAAAATATATGAAATAGCCTTAAAATGAAGAAATGCCATGGTTTCAAAGCTCATTTTCTCGATGTTTCTTGTGATAATCTCAATTTTGGCGGTAATTATCTCCGATGTTGGTTGGACTTGTCCAGATATATAATCAGGGAGTGCGCTGACCACTTTCCAAGATTACCAGGTAAGTGACATGAGACTATACTGGCCATTTGCTATCCACATCCAAAGAGCTGTACAATCACCTATACAATTAGCTCTACCATCAGCCTTCATCAACTATCATGAGCTGTTTTTTAATCTCATTTAATCTCACATCACAAATCTCATTAAATGTTCCCCAAAAAACCTGATTGCATATTGAAAGCATTTTCACAACCTCTGGGAGGCTTTGAACTGGCGAGTCCCTCCCAGTTGCCGCAGACATTGGCAGAGGCGCGACAACGTGATCTCGAGGAGTGGCCTACCGTGGCGGGGGACAGAAATCAGGGGTGATTTTTATGCATGTTTTAGTAGGAAACATCCAGTTCTTGGGGGATTTTTGGGGTGATGTCGATTCATTTTCAGTAGGAACTTTTTTTTTTGGTGGGGGTGCTGTAGAGATTTTTGACTCATCGCCAATGATTTCTCAAGAAATGGTGCCAGAGAAAAGCACATTTTCTCATGCGGGGATGGACATCGCTATGTTTGGACACCCAATTCTTGGTGAAGGGTCAAACTCAACTGAATTTACCCTGGAATTGAAAGAAGAGATTCGGGATGTCGATCCACATGTCCAGCTACATTTATTGCATTTTATTGCCAGATCAAATGTTTCCCGGCTAGTTTTAAACATGGCTGACATATGTAGGAAGCGTGCGTTGGGTAAGTGCAGCAGATGTACACCGCTGTGAAAGCCGTTGTGTCTTTGTCACTGCTGAGTTTTGGAGATTGACATGACGCATCCGCCTGGCAGAGCAATATTTCAATAATAATGATACATAAAAACATATATATAGTTAAGTTATATTTCATTACGTTCTATTATAAATCTATATAATACATATATATATATAATAGAGTAATCATACTAATATACACTAATTATAGACATCATCTACAAATCACACATTGCATTGCCGCATTGCAGGAAACTCTGCCGCCGGGGCCCGCATCACCGGTCTTTGCGATGCCGGAGGAGCTGAGAAATTGAGCGCTGCGGAAGCTCAACGCCTGTTCGGTCGGTGATTAGTTGGGGGGTTCGATTCTTCAATATTCTTCCATACATATGTATGTAAATATATAATATTAATTAATATTATATATATAATTATATATAATATTGAAGATTATGATTAACATCATCCATGAACAGGGAACCCCTCTTGACCAACCAGTCAAATGGGGTGACAGAGAGATCGCAGAAATCCGAGAGTTTTTTTTGTTTGAGTTGGAGGAAAAAATGGAATATCAGATGATCAGGCGATGGGACAGATAGGAAATGATTGAATATATTATGAACACTATAATATAAACATATATAAACACTACACATATGTATATATATATTATACATATATACATAACAGAAGTAGCATAGACCCTACACTAGGGGGTTGGAAGACCATTTTTTCGGAAAAAAAACTCGCCAGGAGCTGCCAGAGAGTGAGGTGTCTCAGACACCTGCAGAGACTCCCCTGAGGCGTGCAGCCACCTGCAGGACCCGGGATTTTGGTCGATATTTATCTATATTTTATATAATATTAACCATCCAATCATTCGGGTACCCAGTTTTGAACCAGAAACAATTTGGTGCTATGTTTTGGTATGTATTGGTATGTTTTTTTTGACCAATCGTTAGATTTGATATTCTTTGGATGGTAATATTTGATCAACCAGAATAGCTGGGATAACTGATTAGATGTCAACTATGAGGTGGGAACGAAAAATTATGGTTATATGATGCTTATTACATGCGTATGCCCTCGAAAAACAGAATGTCGTCTGGGGTTGGATCTGTTGGGGGGTACAACCCCATAGAAACTTCCCATAATATGGTCCGCAAGCAAATGGGTGTAAACAATAATCATAACAACTATATGGTGCTTACCAAGACTGGGAACATGACAAACAGTAGTGGGAGTATCACTGACAAATCTCGTTTGTGGTTTTAAACGTGTAGGATGTTTTACATTTTTTTTCATGGGTGATGATGATGATGATGATGATGATGCTAATTTATATAAAAATTGTGTGTTTTGAGACGGGTTACTCAACAACCAACCACACAGAGAGCCTAGTTTTCTAGTCAGGATAAGTTTCCAGCAGCCGGCAACAAGTGTTGGGTATTGAATGGTCAATGCATGCTAGACCATGCTTTTTGATGGAAGGTGTTTGTTTGACTTTTTTTTAATGGATTTCCAGAAGACACATCCGGTATCAACAATTGTTAACGATGATAGTCATGTAATCCCACCATAATTGGTTGCTTCTTGGTTCCCGTGTGTGTATATATATAATGTAAATATTTTTTATTTATTTACGGTATTACTACGGTATTAGGCATCATTAAACATCCTTAAACATCCTTAAACAGCACGCATAGTCCCACCATTAGTTGGTTGGCTAGTGGTGATTCAAGACCAGACTTGCTTGGTTTCCCAGAATTGGTTTAAGGGAGCTGTTCGCAGGGTTTCCCCCCTTTTCTTGGGCGTTTTCCTTTAACTTGGCTTTTCCCGTGACTTTCCCAGAAACCAATCCTCTGGGCAGGTTGGAACCCGCGCCTTGTGCTCAAGGCTCTGAGGTCCGCACCGTGTCACAGGTGTCACAGGCACGCAGCGTGCCTGGGCTGATTATGACTGCTTTCTGTGGTTGTATGGAATATGTTGGGGATATTGTGGGAATATTATGGGCAACATTATGTTATATATTATGGGATATAATGGGGGAATCATGGGATATAGTATTAATAATATATAACATTACACAACCAACAATTATGATGGTGTTTGGGTCTGTCTGAACAGGGGCTATACCCCCAAAAAAGTTGCATCTTTGGTGACCATGATGATAACCAATTGATTTTTTGGGCACTTCTATGCGGTTGTATCCCAAGGTGGAATCTTGATGACTCCATCTAGGTGATCCATGTGCCAGTCATATTTCCCAGTGATGTTCCCAATATATTTTCAGACATTTCCCAATGATATGTTCACCATCTTTTTCATTATTCTCCATATATTTCTGGGCACCAACCTCGATGTTAGCATCACAATTTCCATATGGTTCTCCGAAAATATGATCTTCCGACTTCACATATATATTATATATATAATTATATATATATAATTATATATAATATATATCTATCTATATATACAATATTTGGGGGGTTCCACCAATGGTGGTACCCCAATAGCTGGCTGCTTTCATGGACAATCCGACCATCTGCCAGGACGAGGTCGTCCCCTCGCCCGCCTCGGAGCCGGCGCCGCCCACGGGGCCCGAGTCGCCGCCGCCCCGGACGCCCAGCCGCTGGGATGCCCAGGGGTGGGACGTTTCAGAGGGAAAAAAATTGTGACGTTCACCTTGAAAAATGGTGATTTACCCTCTGGTAAACTAACATAACTATGGAAAATCACCATTTTTAATGGGAAAATCCACTATAAATGGCCATTTTCAATAGCTACGTTAAATTACCAGAGGGTAATTTAGAGTGAAGAACTAGCAATTGAGACGGAACAAGTGGTGATTTAGACGATTTAGCTAGAAGAAGTAATTAGTGACTTAGACCGAACGAATGGTGAGTTTGCCAGTAGAAAGAATTAATCAATGATTTTGACTGAACATATGGTGATTTTGCCAGAAGAATAGTGATTTAGCCAGAAGAACTCGTGATTGAGACCGAAGAAAAGGTGATTTTGACTGTAGAACGATAAGTTATTTAGCAAGAATACATAGTAATCGAAACGGTGGTTATTTAGACTGAACAAATGGGGATTTAGCCACAAGCAATAGTGATTTGGACGGAATAACTAGTGATTCGGACTGAACTTTGTCATTTATCAACCATGAAACACTGGGATTCCACTTGCTATATAGGATATGGATGATTTCGCGTGATCTCAATGTTTCGGACTCCAAAATCTCATAGTTTTCCCATCAAAGCTACAAAGCTACAACCGCACCAGTGTCACGGAAAGGCGACTAGTTGTCAGGCCATGAGATCGACTTTTGACCCCTTTATCATCATATACCCTCTGGTAAACTAAAACTATGGAAAATCACCATGTTTAACGGGAAAATCCACTATAAATGGTCATTTTCAATAGCTATGTTAAACTACCAGAGGGTACCCATACTGCATTTGTTGGATGTTGGTAGGTTAAAAAAAAACGTCCGTATCGAACAGAAGATTTCTAGTTGCCATTCGTTCGCAAAGGCTCTTACTCTCCTGTGGATCCAAAAAGGATTGACATGGATGTCTTTGTGACATACAATTCAACCTTATAGTTGATTAGTCAAACATGGCAATAGTCAATCCCTATAAATGTAGGCTTTTAGATACATCAGAAGATCGAACTAAATCGGGAAGTTCGGAGCAGGCCATGTTTTGTGACTGCAGGGTACATGATTTGGGAGACATGTAACATGCTATCCTTTCGTGTCCATTGCAGTTTCACCTCAAACTCGCACAAATCATTACAAATCTGCAAATGCATAGGACAATTCAATACAATTCATACACTCCTGATATTTCCAACATGGCTATGATTCTTCATGATTCTTCTATGTTTTGCACCCCAAGGCGGATTTAGGACTGGGGGTTCACATATAACCTTGAGGATGATCGAATACTAACGCACTTACCATAAAATGGTAAGCAATATTTTTTATAAAATGGTTACAACATTTCAAAAAATGGTTGAGAAATTAACGTTTATAAAGTGGTAACACACTCGTCTCTTGAATATATGATATACCCTTCTAATTTTCAATGCAACTTTTGATTATGTTCGTTACAGCGGTCGAAACTAAGAGTATACAACATTGTATAATCACCACCCCTTTAGGCTAATTGCAAGCAGGGGGGCGTTCCAAAAATGTAGATTGCAATTTTGCCCCCTCGGAATTTGACCGCTGGGGTCATGCTAATTGCAAG
>Ga0126342_10001088_pt1:15000-35997 | contig 35997 bp, 34 predicted proteins | sample Cyp1metagenome_FD_92528 | JGI IMG/M metagenome (GOLD analysis project Ga0126342, IMG submission 92528) | Coral microbial communities from Lord Howe Island, Old Settlement Bay, Australia - Cyphastrea 1 metagenome | ecosystem: Host-associated > Invertebrates > Cnidaria > Coral ... | reverse complement strand
TATTGGCCACGGTATTGCAAACGCTTTTGGAAAAACGTTTTTTTCATAACGTGTTTGTGCTGTGATTGCGCCATGCACGCCCGACCTCTAGAGTAAGAAGGGCGGGGCAATAAACATACTTCAGTCATTGCGTGTTTGGCAACTGTTTTTGTTTCTGGCTGTTGGGGATATTCTTTGGGCTTATTCTTAAGTTCAGGCATTATTGTCTTTTGATACGCGACGCAAGATATCAAAAACGTAACCGGACCCAACTGGACCTACCTGCTTTAGGTTGTGTACACGATGCTGTTTTTGTTTTTACGCATTGTGTTGAAGCTAAGCGCTTTCGGATTGAACGCTCTCAGATGTACTCTTATGGCGGAAGAAAACCATTCCGTTCATTCACATTGTTTGTGACATGGCACAGATTGTTTGGAAGACAGTTTAGCGGATAAGGCTTGAGACGCCATTTGCACCTGGCATTCCTGTGGCGAAAGGCCAAAGCCTTGGTCGTCGTAGCAGATTGTTTGCCAATCGGAGGCCGGCTTTGGGGGCGCTTTAAGGGGCTGTCAGGGGGCTTTGGAAAGAGCTTCGCTTCTGTTTCGCTGATTTGCCGTTTGGAGATCGACTCAAAAGAAAACTGAGTCAGGGTCTGATACACAGCGTTATACAGCGTTGCTCTGGAAAATCTCTCTGACATGACCTGACCGACCCGCCAAAGCGATCGTGGACATGTTCAAAATCAAGTCTGTCAGAATTCTCATGATACAGTCTTGAATCGCACAAATGCTCGGATCAGGTGCTGAAATTTTACACATGGTGCAGGTAGTCCGGATTGGTGGGGGAATTTGGCAGGTTTGGTAACATGCGGAAGCTACATGTCCTGGTTGAAGGGTCACTGTGGAGAACGCCACAAATACATGTTGTGAAGTCCAACCAGCAATTGATGCGCCTGACTTTTTAAGATTTCACCATGTCTATCATTATATATATAATTATATAAATTACATTGTCGGATCACAGGTAATATCTACTGTACAGTATGAATTCTAAAACCACAGCCAGTGTTGTTTAGTGCCCAGTTGATTGCAACATCATTGAAGTTGTGAGTCAGAAACCTTGTCTTACCAGGAACTTGCAGAGTTGCGCTCAGCTTATAGGGAGCTTGCGAAGGAGGTACCAGCACCAGGTTGCTTCTTCAGGGATGGAGATTGCGGACAGGGCTAGAAATCGACTCAGGAACAAACTTTCTGTTGCATTCCTCTTGCATTCTTCATCAAGTTTTGTTCAAATTGCTTTTGTTTTTGATCATTTTGATCTGGCTGTTTCTCACAGAGTTTGGACTGACTAGAACCGCATGGTACGACTACACACGGCACACGTTTACATTCAAATTTGAAATGCGCACTCTACGGCTGCGTTCAGGAGGTCTATGCGCCAGTGGGAAAATGGGATCCTGTAGCCGGTTGCCAACGGGCAGAGCAGATAGGTGAGCCCTGCCAGATCATGTCAGCTTGTTGGACGCTAAGGTCATGACGGAGTTGTTGAAAAGGCTTCAACCGTCTTTCAAACCGCTAGAGATTGAATACCGCAACTTCAATGAATCTTGAACTCACCAGTTTTCTCAAAGTGGCTTCAAGCCAACTTGCACCTGGGACCACAGGAATGTCTTGTTTGCAATAAGAACAGGAACACCGGATTCTGCAACCCGACAGGCCCAACTTTGGACGGCTCAAGTGGACTTCTGAAGTCAGCAACTCAGATGTAAAGGTATCCAGCGACCATTGAGGATACGCATGCCATGGCCAAGTCCGCTTGGATGCAGGTGAAGGTCATGATGGCATGATACAGAGATGGTGAAGGGATGATACATCATGATTCATGAAAAAATAATGATACCTTTTCGACCTTTTCTATTTTTTTTTTCATTTTTCTTGTTTCATTGTGAAGGGCTGGAGACCATCGTAGCTGAGGCTGCACAGCCCAGATTGCATTTTGTACAGCGGTGCCGTGGTGGTGGATCCCAGAGATGGAAACAGCTCGACTCGCTCGACACAGTGTCCAGGTGGAGATATGGATGATATAGTCATGCGGTCATGCGATGTAATGATTTCACGCATGCTGAAACACTGTAATTGTGCCTCTTTTTCATTTGAATGATCCGAGTGAGCACATGCAACATAATCAAAATAGGAGAACGAAATGCACGGATAGAACCTGATATTGTGATCACCATGATGCATTTGTCTGGAGTCCCGGACCAATGGACTGGTGGGAACGTTTCCTACTTCTACCGTTTAATTTTTGCCCAGAGGCAGCTTCTCTTGGTCACAAGAGACAAGACATACCAAAACAACCCCAAACTACAATGATCTTTGTGCGGATGGATTTACATATGCAGATGAGAAGCCGCTAAGGATGCGATTGCTACGCTGGCAGGGCACAGTCCGATGTACATTACAACTATGGGCGCAGAGGACACGGCTTGTTCAATCGAGTCCGATTGATTATTTGGCTGTTGTATGATGAGTCAATGTTAAGGGCATGCTCCAGATTTGAGAGGTGAGATGACAAAAGAGCTCGTCATTTCTGCATCGTTTGCTTGGTAGTATTCTATTGGAGTATTAGCAGCAACAAATGTGCCCATTTTACACTTCAAGGTGCTCCTTGTCTGAGACAAGTAGAGTTGTCTTGAACCTTAAAGTTTGGAAGGGTACCCGTGCAATGAATGAAGGCAGCAAAGCCCAGGGCACTCTTTGTAGGCGAGTCCCAAAAATCAAATGGGGATCTTAGGACCCCAGTGCTGAAGTTTCTACATCCTATGTCCTATGTCAAACCTATAACTTTCCGGGTCAGCCAAAAATCAAAGAACAAACAAATGAAATCACAAAAAAAAAACAAGATTTCGGATCCCCATACCCAATCACCTTTTTTGTTCTTCTATTTTTTTATTTATTGTCATTGTTTTTATTATTCATATCTTTTGGGTGCAGCCGTGCTTCCGTGCTTCCAACGGCGAAGAGTTGATGTTGGGGTTGATGTTGGGTGCTGAAGTGCCGGTCTGATGATGTTGCTGTATGTTTCTGTTAGCCAGCTTTCCAGGAAGCTTCTGCCCAATGTCCCACCTTTCGCATGCCCCTGCTGTCGGTCTTCCAGTGGAGGTAGGAATCGGGTGTCGAAATAGTGTCGCCTATCTAGGCGCCAATGCTGAGATCATTTCAGATGGTCTCACCTCATGGTGTGTTCATATTTTGACATATATATATATGATATATTAGTATTCATTATATGTCAGGTGACAGTAGGACGTTTGTCTTGGGATCTCCAAAGATCTATGCAAGGGAACACAAGAGTGTGAATTGTTATTTGGTGGTGCTTGCTTGCACTGCTGTTCATTTATGAAGCGGCCTGCAATGCTTGAGCCTGCCACAGGCCTTCCCCTCAGGACCATGAAGACCGGCAGCAAGCAGAGTCGTGACAGAATCTGCGGAAGCGCAGCTACATTCAAAACATCGAACATCATTGTTTTTTGTTGAGTTATCAGGCCCAGGTGCAGCCATTTGGAGTCAGACATTTGCGTCAACCTGGCTGATGAGAAGGTACGCCCTTTTGTTATGTCCCACATATTGTATTCACTTCACCAAAGAGGTGAGCAGACATTCCAAATTCCAAATGCTTTTTGATGATGATGTACATACATATTATATCATCATATTATATCATATTATATCTTACCTACTTGGAGAAGTACCGTAGGGAGAGGAAGACATGTTGTTGTTAGACTCTTGGCAGCCTGGGAGTTTCACTGCGAGGATCAGAGACAATAAAAGCATTGAGGATTTTAGTGCTGGTTTTCAATAAAGATAATAAAAGGATCTGTTTCCTGAAGACTCTGCGTTTGTTTCTCAAAATGGGCCAGTCTCCAAGATTCTCAGCCAAGCCAACAAGACAACGAATGCCAGCGAGCCTCCCATGACTGGAGTAGGTTAATTTTAAATTGATGCAAGGCCTGCAAGGCAGCACGAAGGCACCAGGCTGCAAGGCTGCATGGCAGTCATTGGCAGTCAGCAGATTCTGAAGTTGTCCTCCTGCAGGTAGAAAAAGACTGCCGACGAATAGAACCAGTCATGCGGTATACACTAGTATCACTACTAGAATTAACTATGAATTGACGTTTCATCTCACATGCCACAGGACAAAAAACAGAGCAAAACGCCAGTGCTTCTGAGAGACACGTTGAGTTTCAAGCTGTTGGTTGCAGCAGGAATGGACACTTCATTGGTCAAACCTCCAAGAAGGTGGAAGACAAATTGTTTTGACCAGATTGCAGGAAGCATCCACTTCCAGCTGGAATAAACAACGCCGCAAGTTCAACGCCATTCAATGTTTCTGAGACTGTTTGATTTCGCATGATTTCAAAAGTGCAACACTTCAATGGGACTGATCAACCATCAACTTCTGCTGATCTGTACTCAGTGGATCTCCAAACATTGGCGACGCGGGGCCAGTGATGTCCCATGATGTCCCCATACAGAGTCGAGCGTCACCTCAGCACGTTGGTGCACGCCATGCGTGCCAAATGAGCCCAGTGAGGCTGTGCTACCAGACCCTGAACGAAAACTGCGCGTGGAGCTTCCATTTGGCTCAAGACTCTGAAGACTTGATAAGACCTGGCCACAAAGACCAGTTGGAACTTAAACATCTTGAAACAAGCAAATAGCCGCCAATTTTGACAGTGGATCAGTCACGTTCTGTCAAAGTTTTTGATACTGCTCACGTGAAGGTCAAATCATGAGGGTTCATTTCTCTACTTTTGTTACTGTACATCGTTTATATCAATATTTATGAATATTTATGATGCTCTGTATTCAGAGATATCCAGAGTCTATTCTACCTTCTCACATCAAGATGTAAACCACTGACCGTCCCATGTTGTATGGCTTGATGTGCATTCTCCAGCCACCTGCAGCTTTGTGCTATCAAATTCGTCATTTGAAGAATGCAAGCAACAGCGCGATACAGATGCAGACTCGCTTGCAAGCCAAAAATGCTTCCCAATCATGAAGAATCCGCATCATGATGCCCCAGAAACAGGATATTGATTCTGCATCGGCCATCCACAATGTCCAGCATGCAGCTCTTCAACAATTCTCACCTCCAGCCCTAACAATCCCCGGACTTTTTTTGAGACTGTAGCCATTTGTAGCCATTTTTTTCTCACCGCCATCCGCAGACGTAGACTGTAGGACTGTAGGATGCTGTAGACACACCAGGACCACTGGGACCGCTCGCCTTGCCAACTTGCACTGCGGAGCCTTGGAGCCTTCATCGTGCAAACATGGCGGCCACCACCAAGCAACGCCTCTCAGACATGCTGGACCGGGATGCACAGCACCGATCAGCAAAGAATGCACAGCTCCAGCGACATGCAAAATCATGCAAAGCAGACTCAGAAGACTGGCAAAATTTCCCAGAATGGCCTTGTGTTTCCTTACCTACCAGAGATGGTAGCCAACTTTTTCTTGATATATATATATGATATATCTGATACATGTCACAGAAAAACGCGTAGGAAAAGCTACCATACTAGCCATACATAAACCTGCGCAAGTCCACGCAGTTGCATGGTCCAATGACATTCATCCTTTTGTGTTGCAGGATGCTGATCTCAGCAAGGCAGATGTACAGGACAGATTTGGGTATTTCATTGCCGGCTGTTTTGCCAACTGTATCATACTCGGCAACTGAGGCTTAAGAGTTTTACATTACTATGGATCTTATATTTATGCAGGGATGCAGCAGAAAAGGATTGGCTTGCCCTTGAAAACGGGGCTTCATTCCATGGACGCTTGCTATTTGAGTGCTTATTGAGCACTGAACAGTTCCAATCAGAGACGCAACAACACTATGCGGTCCTTCAGATTGTGCGACATTCGCTGCGACATTGATGATAAGGGCAGTGACCTCGCCGCAGCACTGGCAGAACACATTCCCAGGACATGATGGAAGATGATCCGACCGCCAGTAAACCTAGCACGTTCTCAGATTGGCTACAGGTGCCCTTTGCGTCGACAAAGCAAAAACAAATACATGTTAGTAAAACTGTTAGACAATGTTAGTATGTTTCATGCTATTGAATGTTATTGTTTGTTCTTCCATATGGTGCAGCTACAAGATCTGATGTTCTGGATTGACATCAATTGAACACCAGAACAACGGTACAGCGGCTGATCGCAGGTCGCTTCCATCGAAGACATGAAGGCGTCGCTGAAATCTTTGCTCGACGTTGGGAACGGCCAGGCATGGAAGAATGTCCCTTTGCGTCTTTGGACGCCGGTGGATGCCGGATATAATATCAGCAGACTTAGGCGTCAACTCAAGGTGTCAAGTGTCAACTTACAACATTTATTGTATTGTAACTTATATATATATGGTTTGTGAGGGTCTGTCGGCGAAACAGGGTTGGAACATGTTGGAAAACAAAGCAGAAAGATGCAGAAAGCGTATGAAAGTGAAACTATACTTGTTGAGGTTCTCTGGAGCAGCAATGTCTGGCAGAAACCTTGAACCGAGCAACAACAAACCAGGGCAAAGAATGGCAAAGAGACATATTGGGAACACATAATATCTTTAGCGATTCCCGGATATGACTGCAGTACTCGTAGGTAGGAGCCCGTCTGGCAGGCACTCGAGCAGATGAAGATTGTCCTAGAGGACAAGTGACATCAAGTGACTTTCGGAAGTTTCTGACGTCCCAAGGCTCTTCTGCATATCTGCATCTTGTACTGCGGACTTGCCATGGCAGGAAGACCGTGCACATCAAGACTGGGTCGAAAATCAGGAGATGGATATGGACGGACTTGTACCCTGTATACGTTTGTATATATATATATATATGAATGTATTTAATTGTATTGATGTTTATATCATTTTATATCATATACAGCAATTGTAGATATTTGTGGTTTGGTCGATAGGACTGACGTAGTTGAAAGCTTTCTTCGTAGAAGCACAGGTCACGGCAAAGATACATCCTGCTGCACTAACGCATTCGGACTTGTTGTTCCGCTTCCTCTTTCTGAACATTTCGCTGCTGTCAGATCAGTATAGAGCAGCCAGAGATCTGATGTTGGAAGGAGAAAGCTTGGAAAGAATCAAAAGACAAAGATGAGCCGATGCTTCCTGCCAGCAAAAAGGAGGCTCCACTCTTGGCCATTGCTTGCCATCCTCCCACCAGCTGTATAGCATTTGCTACTGGTTACCTTTCTGAGAAACTTATCAAAGCAACATTTATACTGTACCCAAGATGCAACCTGGTCTGGAAACACGCTTTATACTTTATACATAACTGATTCACGCATTCCTTGTACTCGGAATCAGAAAGGAGAGTCCGAATCCTTCTTTATGGATGAATGAATTGGATTGAATTGGCATATTATATATTTTTATAATATATATATACACATAATTATATATATATTATATTATATTATATTATATTATATATATATCATATATCTATACACACATGAGATGCGATGTTTGCGATGCCACAGTCCATTGAAACACGATTTTGCAGTTGCAGGACGTAGAGCCTCTCATGGATGCGCAGAACGTGCAGAGTCAGGCGCTAGGGCCATTGCGGCCGTCTCTTGACTGGGCAACATGGGGCAACATGATGTAGATTTCTGTCAAGATTTTCAAATCCTATGATACTTTTCTCAATGGATATTGAACGATATTGATATTGTTAGTTATTTTGATATATATATAGTTTCCATTGTTCGGCAGCGTGGCAGCTCTAGGTGAAGTACATCCCCTTGCGCCTGACAGCAGAGGAGCGTGGTCCCAGCCTCAGCTGAGCCATGCTGAGCCTGATGTGGCTTCAAAATTCTTCAGGTATCTTCAACATTTTTGAGCTTTTTGTGTACAAAAACCTTTGTGCTTGAGGAATCTGCACAAAATTCTGCAGTTGTCGTGCCAGTCTTGCAATGTGCAGGTTTGCTGGGCATCCTCGAGGGTGCACTCTATGTCTCAGAGTGCCATCAGGGTAGTGGGATGATGTGGGATGTGAGTTGCATTGAGTCGCTCTAATCGCAGACATATCGCATTCTCTCGAAAGGATCAGGATGTGATCATGTGGTTTTTGCGACATTCAGCGAATATTTGATTTTTATTCTTCACTGTCGTCTAATTGCATGCATCGCATTTCTGCAGTGATTGGTGACTTTTTGCTTGCGCTGTTCCAGCTGTAGTTTAGGACTTTGGGGCACTCATGGTTGCTCAGTTTGTTCGCAGAAATCGCTTGCACAAAGAACAAAATACACACTGAGCACTGGCTTTGCTACCATTTTAGCTCTAGGGCCAAGCATGGATGGCAAGGATCGATTTAGCATTGCCGACAGAACCATTTGATTATTCCCAACAAGAGCCAACAGTTGAACACCTCAAAACCTCGTATTTTCTGAGCGGGAGCGACGTTCCTCCTTTCCGCCTCCGATTTCTGACCTGGACAGACAGTTGCAAACATGTCGTTTGGCGTGTTGCTGTTCCCAATGTCATTGGAGTTGTTATTCTTTCCTCATGATCTTTCCACCAGCGCCCCTTCCTGTTTTTCTTGGAGGAGGCAGCAAATCTGATGAGCCCTGCTCTCAGCCTAAATCACTGCAAGAAGCCACACCTGAGAGATGCTGCTAGATTTTACCCCGTTGTCTCAGCTGGCTATAGCTGGCTCAGCTAGGTGCTCTTCGGAAGAGCAAAACCATTGAGCAAATCTATCAGCCTCTCGGCATTGCACAGCATTGTAGATATGTTTAGCTGCAGCTATGATTAGATATGTTAAGATATTATCATAATATGTTTAGGATGTTATATTGTTGTGATAGCGCAGGATGTGTTGCAACTCTCAGCGCATCGTTCCACCAGTCATCGCAAACTGGATCTCCTTCAGGAAGAAGAGCCAACTGGAGCACATCCTTTTGAGCCGGGGGCTCATGTGGGTGTGGCGCCCGCTTCAGAATGCATTCAGAACGGATAGTACATGTATATATATATATACAATTATATACATGCACACGGAGAAACTATATATTTAGAATTTTTACTTAGCATGTAAGTAATTCTCAGCAAAGCTGTAGAGTGGCGTTTGCAGTGTTTGGAAAGGATTTGCAATCCCACAGGTTGCTGACTCCAGACTATTGAGATATCATTTGCCGAGGGTTTGAAACGTACATTTGTGAGCAGGCAATTGCTTGTTGGAAGCACCAAGGACCAGACACCTATGTCGGGTCCATTGAGACGCAGAAAGAGAGGCACTGCAGTCCTCGTTGAACATGTCATTGAACATGTCATTGAACATGTCATTGAACAAGTCACTCCTGGATGCCTGGATGGACTTGTTATTGCTGTGTTGCAGGCTATGGGTTTGGGATGACGCCAAGCAGAAGATTGTTCAGAGAGAGGCAAGGACCTTGGATGGAACTCTTGAGGGACTCGAACTTGATTGTCATCCAGAGATAGCGTTTCACCCCCTTGCAGCATCAAATGGAATCCTAAGATCAACTTCGTTCCCGGCCTCTACAAAATCTTTGATGAGATCTTGGTGAATGCCTGTGATAACTTTCAGCGCGATCCAGATCACATGACCTACATCAAGGCCGAACCTTTGCAAACACTTTGGAAACAAAGATGCAGGAGGAAGTGCCGAAAAGAATCTTTTTTGGCCTTTTCTTGGTGTCTTGGCTTGTTGACTATTTTTTGAGTGCTTTTTCCAGAGAGGCAGTGGATTGAAGGCAGATTCCGTTTTCTCTTTGGTTTTGTGAAGGTGAACATCAATGAAGAGGAAGGATGGGTCTCTATCGAGAACAACGGCTCCACATTGCCGGTTGAGATTCACAAGGACTTCCGAACACTTTCAATCTTTAAATTCAAGACATTGTAGGTCACAGCATCTCACAGCACTTCTTGCTTCAACTATTCAAACGAGGCCAGAACTTGTCTAAAGCTACGAGCGTCTCCCTGAAAGCGATTGTTTCAAGGAGCACAAGATGTATGTGCCTGAGATGGTGCTTGGCCTCAGTGGAGGCAATACTCCTGCCGCTCAAGCAAGATTGCACAGCGACGTAATTGAGAAACAAATCGTCTAAGGACCAGACTGATCATTCAAATTCATTAGATGATTCGGATGCAATTTAGATTCAGGTGATTTTTTTAAATCAAATCTCCCTTCTTTCGTACTTCGAAGGTGTTCCACCTGCTAACACAGCTCAGGTTTTTGGCCACTTGCTCACCAGTGACAATTACGATGATGACGACAACAAGGCATTGTTTAGATCCTATTTATTTGAACGTTTGGTGATAGATGGCTGCAGCATTCCTTTTAACTTTTTATCATGTTTACAGCACTCTCTTCGAATTTCAACTTGAGAAAGACATGTCGTGCGCACACAGCAGAGAGCTGTGTTTCACACACCTTATTGTTCCAGGTCACAGGTGGGCGAAACGGCTATGGCGCAAAGCTCACCAACATCTTCTCCACAAAATTTGCTCCCTGGTGTCAACACAATCAGTGCCAACAACCGTCATGTGTATTTTTTGTGTCTGGAGACATGGACTGGGGATCGCAAAAACTATGCAAAATTAGAATTGTTCAGAGTAATGCTGAAGCACCAACCTAGCGTCGATGGAATTCGAAGCAAACAAGAACCGAAGAAAGCTGTCAAAGTGTTTGCGTGGCCAAAGGTGATCGAGTGCGCAGATGGCAAAAGAGGGCACAAGTACGTACAAAGCTGGGAGAACAACATGGGGGTGTGATGCTCAACACAGTCCCTGTTTGAGTGATGAGTGATGCTTGTGGATCGCCAATGGTTGCTGCTGTTGGGATGCCACCATCAGGACAAGAGCAAAGCAAAGATCACAAAGTACTCTGGGAAGGTGGCTCAATAAAGCTCAATTAGCTTCAAATCTGACTCCGATTTGATGTGGTTTCAGCAACTTTACGCCAAAGATTGTTTTTTTCCTCATTTTTTCTAACTTTCTGATTTGGCTCTGATATCAGCAGATTTTGATACTGTATATTTTTGGCCATTTGGCGTTTCTTTTTTGTCGCGTTGGGCTGAGTTTCTTTTGCTTTGCCAGGACTTCACCAAGGTCACGTTCTACCCAGATTTGAAGCGTTTTGGCATGACAAAGCTGGACAAGGAGACTCAAGGAGTTGCAAGAAGTTGCAAGGTCCAATTCCAGGGATTCCATGTGATTGTTGGAACATGTTGGTACATGATAGTACTGATAGTACATGTGGGAACTTTGAGCATCGCGTGTCGCTTGATGATTGGTTCATGATTCACCAAATATACAACTGGTGCCGAGTACTGGCATGCAATTAATTGAGCTCCTTTTGCTGGGTATGCTTTGTCCTCTGTAGAGCTGCTGTCCGTCGAGAAGTGTGCCGTTGCTGCCGGGAGGACATTGTCTCACTCATGAAGAAGCGCGTGATGGACAGTTCGGGCTGAGCTGTGATTCGTTTGCTATAAATTTGACTGCCCTCCTCAGCTGCTGATCCTGCATTTACCTATGCAGACAATCACAGACAGGGAATGACAATGACAATTGTATAGATCTTTGCATTCCTTTGCGCTAGGTCAGCTGCCTTTAGCGGCTTCCGCTGCTGTCTATCAATTGTGTAAATAAAACGCTGTCAAATATATTCAAATATGACCTTTTGTATCATACAGAATCATACAACTACGGACCAACCACCAACTATGCACCAACTTATCATCCATTCGTTCGCGCACGGCGCAGGATGCTGGTGGCTCTACAAACAAGAAGCCAAGAGCTCAGCAAGCCCTTCGTAGCTATTGGCATGCTATTGGCTATTGTATGGTATCATCGTATGTTCCACAAGTGATCCTCCTAGTTGCGGAAAGCGCAAGAAATTACCCAGAACAGCTGCTGGTGACAAGCCAACAAGTTCTGGCAACCCAAATGGAGACGGTGCCACAACCGTGACGTGGTGAGGTGCCGCGTTTTCTTGAATGACAGCCCTGTCGCTGTGAAGGAGTTTAAGGCATGGCCGCCTTTCCGTCACAGTGCCCAAAGCATTAGGGGATTCTCTTAGTCCATATGTTTGAATGAGAACCAGTCGACCAGAAAATGAAGCAGCTGGTTGGACACACAAGCTTCTGCACTTTATTGGGATGCAAGTCATTGTGAGGTTGAATGTGTAGAATCTGCTGTGAATGGATATATATATATATATTATATATATCAAATTTTTAATGCATCACCTTTGCTGAAGGACTATGTGGACCTCTACTTCGAGAAGGAGGAGTCATTGCAGTCTTGTGAGACTTAGTATCAAGAACACACATTTATATCAATTTCATATCATTTTCTGACTTTCCACCCCTGCTTCTCTCCCATATAAAGGACCAGCAAAAAGTCTACGATAGATGTGGGGACCGTTTGAAGCCGAGAGCCAGCAATGGAGATGGACTCTTGCTTCAGTCCATGGATTTAAGCCCTTTTTTCAAACAGTCATAGTGTCATTAGTGTCATACTTTGTTCTCTTCCTTCTCCTTTCTTCTCCTTCATTCCCAAATCATTTGGCTACTGACTAACTCTTTCCAAGGCTGGGAATTCGTCATCACCTTCTCGGAGGGACAGTTTCAGCAGGCTTGTGCGGGCGGTGTGAAGGGTCTTTCAAGGGCCTTTCAGACCTCTAAAGTCCACATGAATGTCATCATAATCTGTCATAAAATGTCGTATGCAGTCATTGCATTTATTGCCTCTCCACGTTCCGTTCAATTTGTCATCAGTACGCATGTTGCAATTGCAAGCATTTGGCACTGCAACATCTGTTGCAGGTGTCTTTTGTGAACTCCATCAACACCATCAAAGGTCAGGGCCTTTATTTCCATTGCAGAACAGAGCCAGAAATCATCATTTTTTGTTCACGGATAGCCACGGCTGTTTCCTCGAGGTGGAACTCATGTGTCGCACGTCACTGATCAGTTTGTGGCCCTTAGCTCAGCAGTTTGGCATACTGTAGGAGTTTAGGCAATGGACCTGCTGTACAAAGTGGATCGACTCATATTTTTCTTCAAGCAATCATACATTTCCGGGAGTTTCTAGGCATTGGATGGCATTGGAGCAACAGGCAGTGAGTGAGTCTGCAAGTCGAGGAATCAATTATGGAGAAAGTCAACAAGAAGAACAGAGGTGGAATGGCAGCTTGACCTTGGCCTTGGGTTGATTTTGAGGGTTTCACCACCCCTTATCCCAATATCTTCAGATAAACACCCTGCAATAGAAAACCAGTGCGAGTAGAGGTGAAACAGTTGGATTGATATCATCCAACGACACAAGCAGTGACAGTGGCAAGGGACCATTCATTGCCGCCTTGCACAGTTTTGTGTGCGGAAACTCAGGAAGTAAAGCCTGCTCATGTCCGCCGGGTACTTGGAAAATCAGTGGAACTATGTGGAACTTAGTGCAGAAGACCAGATTTTGCGGGCCTCAGAGTTGACCTGGGTTCTCCACTTGGAATTGGAACCAACAAATCGTTCACTCTGAAAAGAGCACCTTCCAGGGCATCACAAACATTCACAGCAGTCAACGTATATCAACACCAACCGAACTCTGGCACGGTTTGAGGCTCACATCTTTGGGTGTTCGTTAATTGCCTGGTGGTGAATCCTACATTTGATTCACAGACAAAGGCTGGGCCATGGGTAGAAGGGACCCAGAGCCGGATACCCACTTGGTTCGGTTCTATAACTGAAGTCACAACCTGCAAAGTCATGGAATTCGACGATGTTGAACGAATTTGGAGCAAATTTGTCGGCTACAGGAGACAATGACCTTGAAGCAGAGCAAATTTGGAGCAGCTGACATGATTCCTTCCGCATGATCCGCATGGAGGAGAGACCTGGAGACTTAGTATCAACAATGTATCATCTCACATGAAAGCAGGGTCGATCAGCATTTGGGAATACTGATAACGAAGATTATGTCAAATGTCTACAGAGTTTGGAATGCAGCACAAGATTTTCAGACTTTCAAGCTAGATCAACAGATCTTGCAAATCGTGCAGAAGTAACAGGTAGGAAGATTGACGGAAGTGGTTTCGAATCTCAAAAACCAATGAAAATCAATGATCGATCATTGGTAGCAATCCTGTTATGTTGCCAACCCTAGAACTTGTGCAACTGCCAGGTTCCAAGTGCGAGGTGCAAGACAAGTCCATCAAGCAGTTCCTTGACCCTTCAGTGGACATTTGCTGGAATCGGACATGCGAAGAGTCATTCAAGGTGAACGCGGAAATGCAAGGGAACTGCGTTGGTTGAACGCCAGCACACAATTCCAGATTCCAGGTTGGTTGCCATGGGCGTCGTGGACACCGTCTTGTGCCATGCTCAGTTGCGGTTTGAAAACGAAGCCAGTACTTGGAGTACTTGGTGGGTTAACGATGTAATAAAGAAATGGAAATGCAGACATCGCTGTTTCAGGGTGCTGAGGAAGGCCGTCACCTGATTAGTTTTTCCACATGAGGCTTTAAGCAGCGGAGACGCGTATAGGCCAGATCTTGAATTTAGGTGCTCTTCAAGGTTTGCAGGGAAAAACACCGTCAATATAATTATAATTATTTCTGTCAGAGGTGAAGACAATCTTATTGCTCTATTTACTGCTCTATTTGGGCATTCATTCGGGCTCAAATGAGGCTAGGTATTGGAAAGGCGAGCTTCCTCTCAGAAAAATGTGGCCATATGTGGCCTATGTGCCCAGCAAAACATAGCACAACCATATAATATATATATATAATTATATATAATTATATATACTTACATAATTATAATATATATATATACATATAATTATATATATAACTATGTATATATATATATAACTATCTCTCTCTATATATATACAATATATATATATACATAATTATATATAAGTATATATATATACTTATATATATATACTTATATATATATATATACTTATATATACTTATATATATACTTATATGACTTGTATGTATATATATATATAGGACCAAAGATGTGAAAGAGACTTTTCATGACTTTTCCAGACGGTGTCTTCTGACCCCGTTTCTCAGGTCTTACTCATCAATGTCACTATGGTAGAAAGGTTGCAATCCAGTTTGGGGCAGACTGAGGCAATGGGCCAAAGCGAGAGAAACCATTGACATGAAGAGGAAAATGAAGGACGGAAGAGGGGAGCAATGCAAAGTGCTGCAGAGGAATTTGGCTGCTACCAATCACCACAAAGTTCATCAAAGTTCTAGTTCAAGCACTCTTGAATTCTGAATTGATTTTGGGGTACGCTCTCTTGCGATCAGTCCACTGTTCCAGATTTTGGGGATTCCAGCGACCTTGCATGAATTCACTTGCATGACTCGGAAGCCGGGCAGGGCACTGGCAGAGCGAATCGTTTGATTGGCGCATTGACCTCAGCAGTAGCTTTGCAGTGCATCTTTTTGCCGCTTACATGTTTTCAGCTAAGATTCCGAAGCTGGAAGATGCGAACCTTGCTGGCACAAAGCACTCAGAGGACAGTATGGACAGTTACAATCAGTTACAATCAGTTACAGATTCGTGTCATTCAGATGTTGTGATCATTTTTTCATTCACTTGTCATTGTGGTATATTCCGGTCATATTCACAGTTTATTCATGTTTATTCACTGTTCAATGCCGATTTAATGCATTCATTCTGCCTCGATCTGCCTCGGCAGCAGGAATGCACGCTCATCCTCACGGAAGGTGATAGCGCAAAGGCTCCATTCAGACGATCTCCTCGTGATCTCCTTGTCTCTTGTAGCCTTGACATGTGAAAGTGTCCAGCCATGTCCAGCAAATCTCGTAGGTCCTAGGTATTATTGTAGAATACATATATATATATATATAAGACTATTATAAAATATTATAAATACTACAGGTTCCAAGTGTAACTTGTTTGACGGTTCCTCCATCAATGCAAGATGTCTGGCTTGCAAGCTCTCCATAGGACTCCATAGAGACTTGGCAGGCACTGGCCGTGGCTGGGCTGAGCATTGTAGGACGAGATCGCTTTGGAGTCTTTCCTTTGCGAGGCGGGTTGAATTGCCGATCTCCACAAAGCAAATGTTGTCGTTGACCAGAGATTGTCACATTATAGAGAAGTTGATGCATAGATTCATAGAACATGTCTGATGCCAGCAGTTTCATTTCATTGGACATCTGGTTAGTGGGCATATTATACGTTTGGAATAAATTCATATTGCCCTTGCAGCATGCACTTGCAGAGAATTCTTTGGTGCCCTTGAATGGTTGCAAGATGTTGCAATCTTGTTTTGTTGGATATAGCACACCGCGCATACACACAGAAATTGATGAGAAACGTTGCATGCCTTTCCTAGGCTCCCTCTTTGCAGCGAATAGTCTACCTAGATCTACCTAGTATATTCATAGTATTACCCACAGACGCCGTGTGTTGCCCAGACATTGACATTGAGAATGTCGTGCTGTTGAATATATGATAGGAGAGATTGCAGAAAATACTGCGTATACGCAGTGTTTTCCAGTTTAGGATTCAAAGTTTTCAGAGCCTAGGTTTTAGGGTTTAGGTTTCAGGGTTTGGGGTTTTAGGGTTTGGGGTTTTAGGGTTTAGGATGGTTTAGGGTTTTAGGGTTTAGGGTTCGTCGTCTGGGAAATCTGAAAACACTGGTCCTGCGCAGGTGTTTGAGCATGTTGAAGGAGAATGTTTAAACATGTTTAAACGCCATTTGAACCTTCCGGGCAACCCACAGCGCCTGGCCGTAGTATTACATATATAGTCAGTTATAGTCATAGTTAGTAGTTAGTAGTTAGTAGTTGGTAGTATATGTTTCCGCTCCCTTCAGGAAAGCCTTTGAACGTCAGAGATGTGCATGACTCAGACTCGAGCCACCAGTCCGTCGATGTCATGTATGATTTCTTCGAGACTCAAACTAGATACCTTCACATGCTAGGATGCACTGTGGGGCTTGCCATTTTACATTGTAGGAAGGTTAAGACATGTTAAGACTACAGACAGACTGCAATGGAGGAATCTGAACCATCCGCTACTGTAGCACTGCTGGACATGAAGCATGGTATCCACAGCCACCTCAAGATTGGACGTGTTCAATGTTACTTTCAAACTTGGCACTTGCTTCGTCCCTTCAGGCCACCTTTCAAGCCACAGTTGGCAATGCTGAAATCCAAAATATCATTCAAATCCTTGGCCTTGACCTCAGCAAGATCTCACCACTCAAAGGGTCCGCAGGGTCCGCCACTGCCAGCGAAAGTCACTAGAGTCCATTGTGCAAAGCTACGTATGCTACGTATGCTACGTCTGCAAGGTGCTAGAAGTTGTGCAAACCCGGAACATGTTGTCCCCGCTGGAAGCATGTGCTTGTGAAAACTTCTGCGTTGCCCTCATTGTGCAAAGAATAATGCGCAGACGATCTCGTACATCATGTCATCATGCATGTTCGAGCGGGCAGAGCCAATCAATTGACCCATTGCACTTCTGGTGGCCAGAAACAGGAGGTATCCCTCCTCTGGCTTTCGAAATTCCTCAACTTTTTCGTAGGATGGATGTCCGATCCCACATTGATCAGCCCTCTTGCACGAGCAGTGCTGTCCAATTGAGATTCAGGTTTGGAGCAGCAGAAAGTTTATGACTCGGTGAAATCACTTCGCTACGGGAGTGTTATGATCATGGCAGATCAGGACTTCGCCGTATCGTTGTGGATGTTCTTGCTGGGAAAGTCTCGTTGTCGCTTGTGCCACCACTTTGAAAAGTATGATGGAGAATGTCGGAATTGACGTATTCATTAGCAATATACATATATATATATATTATATAATATAGATAATATATAGATCTTTGGAAACGCAGGGTACTGCGGGTTTGGCCTCTCCTTCATCTCTGTCAGGATTTTGATGGATCCCACATCAAGGCCGGATACAAGACATGAGCACGACAGCATGATGCTCTTGTGCTGCTTCCGGGAATTCCTTGCTCCAGCCATGCCACCTGTGATCTCATGCCCTTTTGCCAGGGCTTGCTGATCAACATGATCCAGCACTGGTGGCCCTCTCTCTTCAAAATGGAGCTAGACTCAGCGTCGATTGCAGAAAGCGGTATCAAACTTGATTGGGCTGCTGCAAACTGCTGCTCAAAGTTTTGGTCGGGACACTGTAACTTTTTGCCAAGGGATATTCAGCGGTCTGGATTTGTTTCGGCCATTCTGCAATAGACAATGCTTCTACAATAGACAATGCCCCGCGTCACCTCTCAGGATGGCTTTCTGCTTTGCTCTTAGCTGGCCAGCTTTCATGAGGCAAAGCAATGATGCAAATGGTCTCAAGGCTCTAGCTGCTAGCTATTTCACAGTCAAACGAGATGCGGAATTTTCATGACTTTTCATGATCTAAGTAGATCATAGTAGATCTCAAACTTTGATCCTTCACCTACCGACATGTATAGTTGTCGTAGCAGGTTTCCAGAGCGGCTAGAAGTCCAATCTCTGCAAATACTGTGCTATTGCAGCGGCTACCTCCAGCTCACTCAACTCCAAGGAAAGAATTCATCACTCCCATCGTGAAGGTGTCCAAGGGCCAGAATCTCAGAAGGACATGTCATTACTTTGGGGATGGGCCAATCATGTGCCAATGACAATCTCGGTGACAAGTTCAGCATGGAGATGTGGCAAATCCAAGTCAAAGCTGGAAACCTTTGCTCCTCTAGTTTGCCACCGCTGGGTTCGATGGAATATTTTTGCCGAGGTCAACATGAGGTTCAGTTCTTCAGCGTTGCAGACTATGAAGCTTGGAAGGCCGGAGGCCTATACCCCCTGCAGAGATTGATACCGGAAGTCCATCGACACGGCAAGAGAATCAATGGCCATTTCAGGAACCTAAATTGGAGGTACCTACCATATATAAGGCATTATAAGGCCTATATAGGGCCTATGTAAGGGAATATCCCCACAAAATATGGCCTTATATGGTACAGTACCTCCATATTAGGATCCTGAAATTCCCATTGAGAGAATTCACATTCGGAGAGAATTCATTGCCTTTCGTGATGCGTTTGTCAATCTACCTATCTCAAAGGGACCAAGAGCTGAGGAGAGAAACAATGGTGGCAAGGGCTGGAGCACAAAGTACTACAAAGGCCGCTGGCTCTCGTGTCTGAAAGCAAGCTACTTCAAATGACTCGCTGACCCTTTGGCAATACGTGATTCATAGATCATTTGCTCTCAACTCTTCCCACTACTCTTCCCCCCAAAATCTTCAGACAGGTTTGGGAACCTCAACCGCGAAAGAAGGCAAGGAGTATTTCAAAAACATCAAGGATCACAGGACGGGCCCATGAAGTCATGCTCTCCATCCAAGGATCAAGAGGCAGACCCCCAAATAAAGACATGTAAAAGCGATTTTGACATAGTTATTGAGTTATATATTTATATGCATATTATAATTACAAATATATATATATATATATATATACATATTCAGTTGCAAAATGCAGCAACCATGTTGCATGTTTCTTCTCATATTGAAGGCCTTGTGTGAGCGCATGGCCAATCATGGCCTGCTGTGGCAAAAGAGTTCTGCAGAACCATGTCGCTCGATATGACTCACAATCAACCGCTCTTCCGTGGTGAGGATGGTCTTCAGATGGACCAACAAAAATGACGACGAATTGATTGACCTGGCCTTCAACAAGAAGAGGGCAGACGATCGAAAGGCCTCAAGCAACTCGTGTCGCTTTCAGTGCTGTAGTCCTTATTAGTCCTTTACTCAAAACAGATCAAAACAGCAGTTTCAAGGTCAGACGTCAGATGCTTACCCTTTGTAGATTAGAACCACAAACACCGAAAAGATGAGAAGCGCTTTATTACTTGATTTTAGGTCGCTTTACAGCTTTATTTTGGATCATTTTGGTGAAAACAGCTCTTGCACACTCAGTGACCATACCCTCTAGTAGATGCCCATTTGAATCGTTTAAAGATCTCCATTTTAGGCTCCTTCGTGAAACTAGTAATGTGCATGTCCTCGGAGTGTCACTGACCATCTGTGTTTTTGAGGATTTAGGCCAATTCCACCACGCTGGGTGTCGGTCGCGTGTGTCCATAGATACAATTGTTCCGGGACATGCCGTACCGTACCCTCTCCGGCTTATTCCCAACTCATTGTTTTGGTTGTCACTCCGAATGCCTCGCAGTGTGGCGGAACGGTTGAGCCCATCAAAATTCAAACCGCCTTTGTTGATCTTTGGAAGGAATGGATCAACTGCTACAAAGATGGCGATGTCCAGGCCTCAGCCACGTTCATATCAAGAATCTTGGTTCAAGTCTACTGCATGATGTTTACAGCTCACTTCCATTCATGAACTCATTATATATTTCCAAAGGCAATCTCACAGCCTGACGATCTATGGTTGCACATAGTGGCCAACGTGAACCAATAAATCAACGAACATCAATCATAAGGGGTTTCGAAGGGGCAGCGTGTTGATCACCTCACATGACGAGGCTGTTGACCATTCGAAGACAGCGGTGAGCTACTCTGACTTCGTCAACAAGGACAGACCAATGGCCACGAGCTTGCAGCAACTTGCTGTCGATCGTTGTGGCATGTTATGGCTCTGAGTTGTTGAAAGGGATGCACGGCAGTGGAGCCATTGCACTGCATGTCGAGCACAAGAGATGACCCAAGGATGAAACAACTGTCTCCCTGAACTATAGTATAGCCATGAATAGCATGCTGTGATGGACTGGGAACGACTGCATACAACTCGGCCACAACATCTACAACTTCCTGCACCAAGGATCGCATGTTGTACCAGTAGTACCGCACAAGGCGGTGGTGGAAGTTTCAAAGATAGGAAACTATAGGAGAGGTGAGTTGTTGTGATGCATGGATGGCAGAGCGAATCCACTGATGGACCGAAAGGTGGTTGTGATTTTTAGAGTGGT
>Ga0126342_10001088_pt1:0-10000 | contig 35997 bp, 34 predicted proteins | sample Cyp1metagenome_FD_92528 | JGI IMG/M metagenome (GOLD analysis project Ga0126342, IMG submission 92528) | Coral microbial communities from Lord Howe Island, Old Settlement Bay, Australia - Cyphastrea 1 metagenome | ecosystem: Host-associated > Invertebrates > Cnidaria > Coral ... | reverse complement strand
ACGCCTCGGCACCGTCGGTGCGGGCGGAGGTCGAAGTTTGTGTGATTTTGCGTCTTTGGCACTGTTGACTCGGCTAGGTCTGACATCAAGGTTGCTCAGTTTGCAATGCCCTCAGACTCTTTGTCATCTCATGGCATCTATGCCAGTACGTTATAGACCTTGGCATGCTATATGGGATGGCACTTTTTGTTTTTTGCACGTCTACGGGATGTCCGTTCCGTGTTTCCAGGGTGGTACCTCGGTCTCATGATGTCCTGGTATCTCTTCATGCTCCTTCTCTCTCCAGGCTGGCTATGTCGCAGAACACAGTGCTTATCACCACGGCAGCTTGGACTCATGATGGCGGGAACTCTCTGACATTTTGTTCATAGACCATTTGTAAGCGATCAAGTGAGTCCGAAAGTATCACAGCCCCATTGAGATGGTTCATAAGCGTCAAAACCGAATACTGTAACTGTAGCGTCAGACTTCGTTGATGTGGATCAGCAATACACATTGCTCTTCTCCTTGGTAATGGTTGCTGACGGCAGCACTACCAAAGAGCAGTTGGGTCAGTCTCACATGCACAGGCCCAGTTGTATCAAGTTGTGCCCAACATCACCGCATCTAAGGTGAAACGTCTTTGTGCAGACCTTATCTGCATTTTGTATCATTTATAATTTATATATTTTGTTTTGTTTGAGATTTTAGTTAGGTATAGGTAGTATATGTGTTCTCCACTTTGACACCACAGAATGGGGTGGCAGGGCTAGAGGCCGTGAATGATTCAAACCTGACAACTTTCCAGGCAGGGTACCATTGTCGGCATGGCGCAGGACTTCGCAACTCAGCCGCAACCAATGGCACAGAATTTGCCGTATTGACATTCCAGTGCGAAGAAATGAAGACATGCGAAGATTTTGGTTCAATTTTGTCGGGGAGTCATCGTTCTTCTCCTGCTAGGAGGGATCAGAATTTCATGTGCTCGTTGATAAAGTATGATACAGCCTAACGCTTGACAATGTCGCTAGTCTGTGATTCTTTGACGACGGCAGCAAAATGTGTTTTTTTTTGCATTGTTTCAGAGGCGCTCCAAGACCAAGGTTGGTTCCAATAATATCAACTTGTTTGTTCCTTCTGGACAGTTTGGCACCAGATTGCAAGGTGGCAAGGACAGATTGTTTTTGTGTTTCATCGATTCAGTGTGATAGTGCCATGATAACTTTCCACAATCCCCTCACGGAGCATTAAGACTGTACAGGACCATGCGAGCGCAAGATACATCTACACCAGGTTAGAGTGCAGCGCTTGGCAAGTTGGCACAGCTCTATCTTAGGCGCAGCAATATAACTTAACTATATGCACAATTTCAACGTGTTTCGTACCTGTCCAGAGAAGCCCGTTCATGTATAGTTTCATCCCGCTGCATTCTTGGGAAGTTTTTGGTGACTTTTGCAGCTTTGGCTCATGATAAACAAGGAACAGCATCATATGAAGATCTCTGCACGCATGGTATTTTGAGGAACTTCCGCAGTGACAGGTCTCCCGCCCTTACGCACACTTTTTCAGAAGTAATGAAGGAAACAAAGCTTGAGCTGACCTGCGTACTTTGAAGCAATATGAAGTTGTGCAAGAGCAATTTGGAGAAGAGCCTTGGCCAATGTAGTGAATTTAGCGTTTTTTTCCTGATTTTCCTTGCTTGAAGTGGCTACTTTGTGGCAGTGTTTGGTTGCTTCTACAGTAGTTTTGATTTTGGAGGGACTTGCAGTTTCGACGCATGTCATCCGAAAACCCCCTTGTCAAGGGACTTGGTCTGCTCAGTTGTTTGTTTGCTCAGCAGCGCTTTGGTGTAGAACTGCTTTGCCCTGTACCACAGAGTTTTTCTTGGCAACATTTTTGCGCCAACCAAATTTAAGCCTGCAAACTGCCGTTGCTTATGGTGCTGAGGTTTGGTGATAAGGTGGCATGTCCCAAGTACGATCGAGAAAAGATAAAGCCGGGAATTGCTGCTTGGCAAGCATCGAAGCTTCACTCGAGAAAAAAACATGTCACACTGCTTGGCCAAGTCAAGTTTATTTGCAATGCTGTCGGGACATCACAATCCTGCACTAGCTGATCGTCCTTTAGCATCACCAAGTTTAATTGGAGATTATTTGGGTGCAGCTCGCGCAGAACGCAAGTTATAAACCTTCTGTGATTTCTGGACTTGCTGCCGGGGTTGGCATCGAGTCACCAGCGAGGTACACATGGGAGTCGGCAACTTCCATCGCGCCCATCAATGCGTCTTTGTAGATGACTCCCTGTCCCTCCCAGGATAGCATTTGCGTATGCATGTGTGGACATCTGTTGTGTGTACTTGGCCATCCAGCTGTAGCGGCTTGAACTTCTCTTGCCCGTGGACAAGGAGTGGTATAGGACGTGTATGACCTGGTTCCAGTCACTTGCAGGTTGTTCCACTCCAGTCTGTGGCAGGACATGAAGCCTGGGGCTATCAGGGAGTTGGCATCATGCCAGCAGACGCCAAGATGCGCGATGTGCTGCAGGACTTGACGACCACGGTCGATGGAAACCCTTTGAATTTGGAATGGAGAACGAATATGAACAAGCTGTGAGACAAACATGAGCAGAGACTCTACAAGCAAGAAAAAGGACAACGGCTGAATGAAAGGGACGCTTGGCATCAAGCGGGTGATGCTGTTCCGCAATGACATGCAAGTTATGTAAATATAAGTATTGACGAAGTCGGCATGTGTTAAAGACAGAATGACATCCAGAGAAATGGATAGAAACAAGAGGATTCTCATGGATTCTCCATGCAGTCGACATGCATGGGACGTATTTTGTGGATTGACTATGATTGACTAATGTGCTTTGCATCTGATTTACCAAGACAGCTTGTTTGGAGGAGCAAGACATGCTGTACACCTTGTGGGAGAAAGGCTGTGGGAACTGAAGTCACGACTACAAACGCGTATGTAAGGAGATATCCAGTATGTTTTGACGCCCGGTTTGTTGGCTTTGACAACAAAAACTCAAAGACCCAACGATGTTGGCCGAAAAAAGATGCTATATGCTGAGATGAGGAGGGAGATGATTGAGTTTTGATGTACTTGATTTTGAATGATCATGAAATGCACATCCATCCTTATTTGAATTACTAGCTCAGTACATGAAGTGTGTTTCAATAGCCCAGCTGGTGCAGGTGCTTCATCCGAAAAAGTGCGAGTGATGGGCCCCTTGTCTGAGAGCTAGCAACAAAACGCAACGAATCTGTGCAGGGAGCTCTCGGATTATCTTGGATTGCCAGTATCATCCAGTATCTATTACCAATTCTTGATGCTCATGCAAGTTGATTGTAGGGAACGCCTTTGAATCTGGTCTGATGATTTCTGTCAATAGCGCGGCAACCCATCTTCGCTGACCTAGATATGGAACGTTAATGTACTTCAGCATCTTTGCACTGATTGGCGGCTGTCCGGTCATTTGCACCGTTTCGCATTCCCAGGATGTCACTCGAATTTCATTCTAGCCCCGGAGAGTCCGGACAAGGCACGACGGGACACGCAGAATCACAGAGCGAAAGAGAAGACAACGAAAAGATGTCGAACACATTGAAAAAAAATGAAAAAAACATCAAACAGATTCAAACCGATTCAAACAGATTCAAACAGCACAAATTGAAACAAACATCTACATCATACAACATACAAACAGAATGTTTGCCACTCTGCCTGCCAACGTCAACAAGTGAATCTTCGTTCATCTGCAAAGGTCTTGGATGCCCTGTGTGCTCCAGAGACAAAAATTGTAGCTTGGATTTGGTTGTGTATGGGGTTTGTCAGATGTTAGAGGACCTGAGTACCTGCCTATTGTATGCCGTATCTTTTTTTCTCATCAGAAACTCTTGCTACTTTCTATACTGAGACTAGGCGGGAGAATAGATGCGAGATCCCGCAGGTTGGGAGAAAATCAAGCAATTATTGAATGGTTTTGTCTCATGACCCACCACTACTCATGGACTCCAGTATCCCATCTTTCCGAACAACGTTGCTTGGCTCTATGTGGGATGGATCATGCAAAACACTGACAGCAAGAAAATTCTGCGGCTTTCGCGAAGTCCAAGCTGCCTTGGCTAAGGTTACTCTGACCATCACTGAGAAGGGGTACTTTGGCAACGGGCTTCCGTGGGGCTTTTGTGCTGACGCATGCTGACACCTTTGTCTACTCTATAATACACTTTCCGACGATTTTTGGAAACATTCTGTTCAATTCATTTTAATTCTAGGTATCTTTTCCCCGGTCTTTTTTTTGTGGCGTTGTGTTTATATATGACGAAATTATACGAAATTGCTAGCAGCAGCCATTCCCTGCTCGAATCATTTCGCAAAGCTTAAATACAACTTTTTGGCGACAAAGCCTCTTATGCTCGTTTCTTGTCCCTATACCCCTAGCATCGGACCTGTTCAAAACAAACTGGCATGATCGGGTTTGTGAAGGCCCTCTTGAAAGTATGCCACCCATCACGACGCTCTGGGTAGGCACTAGCATGTCCGCCCATAAGTTTCAAGAAAGGGGGAGGGGCTTTATGTCGATTGGATTGCAGCAGGCCTCACGAGTTAACGCAGATTTGCAAAAGTGGAAAGATGATGAAAGACCTACAGTAGTTACTGTGAGAAGGTATTAACCTGAACCCTTTCAAAGCCACGAACTCTGCAGGTATTTTGTTAACTTTGCTACGGGAGAGCTGGACAGTGTTGCGGCTCCAGTGGCCAGCTCTTGCACCCAGAGCTGATGTTGTGCACAAGTCCTGCCAAATCAAGCAGCTAGTGATCAGCCTCAGTGAAGCAGCAAGGTTTCCAGTGGTTTGAGGCGATCTGGCGGCCCTCAAATCCGGATCCTCTTCTTTAAAGACAGCTGCAGGATCTGGGCAAAGTGAAAGCAACTGTTGCAGTCCAAGAAGAGTTTGACTTTGGCAGATTGCTGGGGCCAATGTGTCTCGAGCACGCCCAAGCAGTAGTCGAATTATACCTCGTTGGATAAGAATATATGATTCATAATTTACATTTTTTTTGCTTCAGTTTTCATAACTTGCAAGTCGGACCCGGTTGAATTGTTTTCCCTGTGAGGATTTTTGGTTGCCGCAGTCGGAATCTGAGACCCCTGAGGCTAAACGCCATAGTGATCTCTCCATTGAGTTTTTCTTAGAGTGATTTGATTACATAATGGGACCTAGGAATACCTAGGATGCATCTGGTTTCTTGATGTTTCTTGTAGCCTAGGCCAAAAGACGACAGGCAGACAATGGCGAGGGCTTTGTGATTCTGAGCTGTGATAACTTGCAGGCACCTCGGCTGGTGACGGCCATTTGCAGGGCTTTAATGTTTCGCACGGAACCGGACGTTTGCCCGGAGCCCACGCATGTCGCACAAAATGACTTTGTTTTTCAACGGACCTCGATGAAGTCTGCGAAGGGTTGTTGCCGAGAGTTACTGGGAAACTAGAAACGTGGCGTTTTGCATGGTAAATCCAATTACTGTATATATTATATACACTCTTTTATTTTACGTAGTGTGAAAAAGATGTAAAATGAGAGAGATGTGAAGTTGAAGTTGATGAGAGAGATGTGAAAATTGTGGTAAAAGTGAGATATTATGTAATGTTGTGCGAAATTTGGGTTCTGCGGGTCATGTTTAATGTTCGGAAATGTATCCATGTAGATTGAATACGATTGAACACTTGAATCAGCAAAATGTGGATGGTGGCTTAGGAAGCATGAAGTTCAGCGATCCAGCCAGAGAACTTTAGGGTAGTGCAGAGCGATGATCTTGATTGCGGAGAATGGACTTTGGTTCATACCTCCTACAAATTTCAGGCAGAAGTCCCGGTTTGATACACTTTGGGTGGCAATAGGATGCAATCGGAGCGACAGCGACAGGTTCCTGCTTGTGGTGTGGAGGTCTGGTTGCTATGTTGAACTGGGTTCCACATTCAACAAACCTTCCGTAGCCAAGTAAACAAAAACTTTGTGGATCTTTAAAATGATATCAAATGTTTCCCTCAAAGCCTTATCTCCCTGAACTTGCCCAGGAGAACGGCTGCAAGGCAAAGATGGCTGTCTTGGAAATGGCAGGAACGACCGACTGTGGGAACGCTTGGGATTGGATGGACTTTTCAGCAACGGACATTTTTTCTCAAATGTCACCAAGTACAGGAGAAGTCGACAGCAGCTTGAAATCCTGGATTACGGAGAATGTAAAGTAGCTTGGTTTTGATATGTTTTCATTGTCAAACGCCCGCGTTTGGTTTGATTGCCCAAAGTGAAGGTGGAATTGGCAATCAGAAGTAACGGAGTCGAGCTTGCTTGCTCGGCTTGAAGATGCCATTGAGGTCTGAAAACCCCGAGGGTAGATTTTCTTCTGCACAGATTGATCCGAATATATACAGTCACTTTCAATAGTTCCAATCGAACAAATTGGAGACAGAGCATCGAATTTCCAAACGTCTGCTCAGGTTTCCCAACTCGATGGTGGATCGAATCACTCCGGCGACGACCGAGGAGCTTTTTGCTTTCCTGAGTGTCTGTACAGAATCCTGAAGCTGAGATTTTCATGCAAGATGATTGAAAAAAGCAGTTACCGTTTTGACCGATGCGCTCCAGGAAGTCAAGAATGAACTTAAGGAGAAGTATGGCATTGAAGATGCATGGCCAGTAGTGAGCTGGTATCTCAGGGTTTGATGCCAGCTTTTAGCGCAGAGACTGATATACAGATACTGAGATATACAGATACTGATGATGATCGACCGAGGTGAAGACTTCTTGCTCTGGGTGGTTGAGGCCGTGAGAAAATGTGGGGAGTGATCGGTTGCAGGTGGAGTCGGTGGCTTCACTTGAAATCTGTGCAGGACAAATTCCCAGCTGGACGGCCATCTTGGGACAAGTTCGCTTCTAAACGCTGCTACTGTATGGACTGCAACATCTGCAACGATATTGACCTGAACACCTGGCAAAACCATGCAAAACCTTTCATACTCTCTTGCAGAATCTTGAAGAATTTCATAGTCTCTAATAGTCTCTAATAGTCTCCAATAGTCTCTAATAGTCTCTAATAGTCTCTAATAGTCTCTAATAGTCTCTTTCATTTCTCTTTCATTTCTCTTTCATTTCTCTTTCATTTCTCTTTCATTTCTCATCCTTGATTTTCATCCTTGGCCCCGAGGTCACCAAGTGGAAAGTGCCTCTTTGTTGAGGATGTCCTTCCGTACGTCACCTACTCAGTGCACCACCCTGACTCCATGACTGACAGAGTGAGGGTCCGTTCTCTGAGGAACTGCTGAAGCTCAGACTGTTGAATGCCGTACACCAGGTGTAGAAGGGAGGGAAGGGAGATAGATTCAAAGATTCAACAAGAACTCAATATTTGTCGCCAAGATCTTCATGTATCCTGCTGCTACTTGTACTGTACCTATCTGTACCTGCTGCTGAGCAAGTTCAACTTAGTTCTTTACAGACAATCTGGAGCCCACTTTTTCCATCTTGTGCCCATTGGATCCCATTGGTGGAACACCTGAAAAGGAACCATGTCCTGGCGCCCACAAGCCTTCTGTTTTTTCAGTCAACAATCATCCTTAAGACATAACGACATGACCGTCGACTTTGGGCTGACAGCTTACAATATTTCGATGGGCAGAAGCCTCAAAAGTATTCAAAAGTCTCATTTCCTCAGGGTCTTAACAGCTGAATATGCTGAATTAAGTCAGCCTACTCTGGTCGCAGGCTCTTTCATATCCCTCGTCACTGCTTGGATACGAAGTTGTTCACGAAGCCGTGGCTGATCGTAGAATTCTCAACTTTTTAAAGGCAACATGGTTGCATGATGTATTCAATGTATTCCGTGAATATTCCGTGACAGCTCTGACGTTGAAGGTTAAATTACACAGTGCTTCAGATAAGCCATGATAAGCCATGATAAGAATTCAGATAAGCCATAAGCCCTCTTCAGATGATCCTGAAAGAGAGGATCATCTACTTCTGTACCTCTGGGATAGATGCTGCATGTACAGTATGGATATGTATGGATACCATCAAAATATTTGCCAAGTCGAGATCTACTCAAGCTGCTAGGCCGCTTTGTTGTGCCCACCATGTTTTGATTCTAAGAGACACTGATCACAGTTGCAGCTGGGTCCAAGGCATACATGAAAGCTGCTGGGCAAACGGTTCGTCCCGTCAAGGGTCTGAAGAAGGAGACTGATTTTGTTGTCATTGCATACCAATGCATACCACACAACAGACATATGAGATCATATTATAGAGGTATTATAGAGGTATTTGGTTGTGGAGTGGTTGCATTTGCCATGGGAGACAAGTGCTGTGACAAAGAGAGCCTGCCACGTGAACTGCTTTGCTTTAAAAATCTTTAAAACTATATACAGCAATTGAAACATAAACTAAGAATGTGCAAAAAGACGGATCCACAGCCCGAGGGCATCACCAATGCCACTTCTTTCAAGTGCAAACATGGAGGACGACTGGTGCAAAACCGTCCTCGAGCGTTTTTCAAACCCGGCCGTTCGTGATACCATTTATCGCTTGAACGAAGACGCCACGAACCGAATGGCAAGCTACTCAGATGACTCAGAAATGAAAACAAAGATCAAGAACCAGAAGAACGTGTGCTGATGATACTTGTTGCTTGGCATCGATGCATCTCTCCACTTCCGATCAAAGGCAGTGGCTTTGGCTCCCTGCCTATTTGAGGCCTGGTGCACGACTTTCTGCCACATCTTAACAACTTTGCTGTTACCTGTTTTACCTTGCTGACCTATCTCTATCTGACGTTGCTTCTACCGTTCAACACAATTCTATACATTCAAGATCATTCAAGATCATTCAAGGATTTCAAAGTCCTTTGCTAGTCCTTAAACTCACCAGAATCACCAGAAACTTGGGCTGGAGCTGTTGGCCTCTTCACATCTCTTGACACGCAGGATGCTGTACCGCCTGGGAAGTCCTTGTCCAGGTCGGGTGTTGCTGTAGAATTTGTGTACCGAGTTCTGAGCACCTGGTGCATCCTATTGCATCCTTCAGGGTTAGACGGTTAGACAGACTAGACAGACTAGACAGACTTTGATTGTGGCTATGTTCCAGTGTTCATCACATTGTACCATGCTCCAACTATCTGGTGGCTGTGTGGAGGAAGAACTTGGCAGCCATTCTGCTGCCTGTAGCTGCCTGGATTAGAGCCTTGCAAGGCACCGGGGTCGCAGCACTTGTATCCATGTATGGATGTATGGTCCGAAGTTAGATCCCATGAGTACTGTAACATCTGTAACATGAACATTGACATCATATCGGAAAGTTTGGCTCTTGAATGTCACGTTCTTTCAAACATCGACGCATTCTTTATTCAAAATGCAAACCACTTCCTGTCCTATGCGCATCAGAGGTGATGCGGCCTTGCCAGCAGCGGCGAAGCTCAATCGTGATGACAAGGGAGCGACAGTCCAAGGTGCGTTTCAGCATGTTAGCCTTTGTCAGCGTTAAGTTTGAACATTGCGTCTTTCACTTGAGACATTACTTTAGTCTGCAAGTCTCCAAGCATTCAGGCTGTATCATGCTGTGTCCTCGCTTGTGAGTCTTTCAAGAAACCAGTACAGTGCTATAATATGCCATAATACAACTTTAGCCTATGTTTTCTGGTGGAATGGATTGACATCAGGTCCTGCCCAAGAAGCTTGGGAGAAAGCTGATGGTTCTGACGCCGTGGAGGCGACGCAATGTGCTTTTCAGCCGGAGATGTGTCCCCAAAGCCTGTCCTGCAAGTCCTGCTGGTGTCGTGGCAAGGCGTCGAAAAAGTTCCTGGATGCAGCCTTCGGCGAGAAGGACAGTCATTATGTTTAATTTAAGGGCTGCCGCCCCTGCCGCCGACCCCGGAATCAAACATCAGGAACGGCAGTTTGTGTCCTCGCATTGATGGGAATAGCAAGTTAGGAGTAGTAGTAGGAGTAGTAGTTGTAGGAG
>Ga0126342_10001087_pt1 | contig 36004 bp, 35 predicted proteins | sample Cyp1metagenome_FD_92528 | JGI IMG/M metagenome (GOLD analysis project Ga0126342, IMG submission 92528) | Coral microbial communities from Lord Howe Island, Old Settlement Bay, Australia - Cyphastrea 1 metagenome | ecosystem: Host-associated > Invertebrates > Cnidaria > Coral ... | reverse complement strand
CGAGCCATGTTGTCGAGGTGCTATGAGGCATATTTTGCAACTAAGCCAAGCAAAGATGGTTAAGTTTTGCAAGCACCTAGCAGATGGTTTCATGGAACCACCAGTGGACATGAGACGCACGCACCAGGCTACTTACCAACGCACCAGCTATGCGAGCTGTGTTTGAAGGTCTGCAATGTAATTGCCCACCTGGCAGCCACGCTACCATTCAAGGCAGCATTGATGGCATCCAATTGAGCAAGTGGTGTCAGCACTATACACCCGACCTTTGCGACAAGATTGCTGAGGCGGTGCAGCTGACTGTCCAGTCGTGAGTGCCACCAAGAGCGTGGGCACACCGCTAATTAAGGGGTTCATTTGCACCCACACACACCGCCGTGGATCAGCTCTAAAAAGGAAAAAAAGGAAGTTTGGTCCAGATAAAAGAAACAATATTTAAAGTACTTTTTATTGAACGATCCAAAATCCGGCGATCTCATATCTTCACCAAACTTAGTTATAGACATCATTAGATTTCGTCTGAAATCCGGCGATCTTCCTAGGAATCTCAAAATCTAATATCTTCACCAAACGTAGTTAGACATCATTAGATTTCGTCTGAAATCCGGTGATCTTCCTAGGAAAATATAAGAATCTCAAGATCTCATATCTTCACCAAACGTAGTTAGACATCATTAGATTTCGTCTGAAATCCGGCGATCTTCCTAGGAAAACATAGGAATCTCATGATCTCATATCTTCACCAAACGTAGTTAGACATCATTAGACTCATGGGTTTTGCTAGGGACATCATGAGATTTCGTCTGAAATCCGGCGATCTCATATGTTCACCAAACGTAGTTAGACATCATGAGATTTCGTCTGAAATCCGGCGATCTGATTCCACCAAACGTAGTTAGACATCATGAGATTTCGTCTGAAATCCGGCGATCTCATATGCCACCAAACATACTCAGACATCTTAAATTATAGTTTTTCGATTCTTTCGATGTTGGACTCCATACTCCTTCCATTCATTATGGCAGCTTCTGGCTCTAAGTCTACAGCAAGGAAGCGTGGTGGTCGCAAGCGCCATGACGGCAGCCAAGCCTGAAGAGGCAAGTGAGACTGCGCCTGCACAAGTGTCTGCTGAGTCTGAGCCAACAGACAGCGACACGAAGCAGCTTGCAGTGAAGGCAGAGCCAAACCCTAGTGGTGGATCAATCCGGGTGAAGTCCATCACAGGGATGACTCCAGAGAACTTCCGCGAAGTGGCGAAACAAGAAAGAAGAAGAAGATCGAAACCGAAGACAGCAACACCCCTGGTGACTTGGATGTGCTCTTCCACTCGGAAGATGCTGACAGCCATGTCACCCACGAGGGAAAGTTGAGCAAGCTGCTCGACGTGGTGGCAGCGCAGCGCCACAAGCAGCCGGACGCTCGCGTGGCCTACCACACCCTTAAAGATTCTCCGCAGCCAGGACGCCCAAGCTGGTTCGCCTTGAATTTGAAATTCCAAGTTTACTTCCGAACCGAGAATGTTCCAAGCAAGGCCGCTGAGGACAACGAGACGACCCCCAAAGTAGCTCGGGGGCATTTGGCTGGTTGCTCCCGGTCCCGACACACCCAGGCCGAGATCCCGCAGAAGCGAGGCCGCTTCTCAGCAGAGGCCGGTGGTGAGGTCAAAATCATTGAGCTTTGAGCCTGGTCAGACTGGTGTGGTTTCTGAGCACGTTCCACGCATATTTTGCGGCGCTTCTTGCATGCATCCACAAACCTTTTGTAATCCGAAGGTTTCAGACCGGCTGGCCGGCTGGCTGAACACCAGGCGGCTTCCCATGCCAAGGAGATGCCTAAGGGATGGACCAACCAGGCCGGGCAGATCGATTCCGATCTTTGGAATTTTGGAGAACACTTTAGTTTTGATGCTTTTCGTTTTTTTCCAGTAACATCGGTTCATATCTTCATACCAGTTAGCACAGCTGCGAAGCCAAGTTGAGAAGTGAAAAGGGGAGAATACAGCGTGTCCAAAGGCTCAGGAGCCTCTAGTTTTACTTTCCATGTCTGACGCTCCATCATTTGAGAATCTTCATTCAAATTTTCAGTCCCTACAACGACGATTTCCACACTATTTCTGGGACGCGTGCTTCTGGACGTTTGTGGCCAGGAGTGCAAACCAGTGACTTTTGCCAATGGACAGCGCGTCCAAAGTCCTGGTCCCATCAAGGTGCCTTGAGTCATCCCTTCATCTCCCTGTGCTAAATTGTTTGTCCATCTGCCTGTTGTCGTTTCTTAGTGTTTGCTTATCATATCTTCTGGGAAGTGTCCGCCAGAGGCTGTGCATGGGTCTGACTACATCCCCAGCAGATTGGCAAAGGAGTGCAGCGGCGTTGGCTAAGGCGTCATGAAGCATGGTTTTTAGTTAAGAGGTACTTTTTCTCCGTGCAGCGGTGCATTTCGTACGCTTTTACGGGATCTGTACGATTTTACCGTTTTACGCGCGAGCCTATGCATCGGGTACCCCTTATATAACCAAAACCCCCGTGTGTCGACACCACAGCACCTGGTGCGCCTGGGGTCAAGCACCTAAAATGGGAAGGAAACTGTTAATTATCCGAAGTCGATGTCAGTTTGAACAATCTCAGTATCTCATGTTCAGATTCTCAGCGACAGAAACTGTCGGGCTTCCGTTTCGTCAATTGTGTTGCCATTTTCCGGGAAGATTCGAGCAACCTTTTTGGAAGGTCCCAGTAGGCCTCCCATTTAAATCACGCATGCACTATCATCCACTCAAGAAACATATTTTACACATCGATATACTGAGATTGACATACCAATGTTGAAATACCAACACCACACCAGGGATCCACAAACGTCGAGATCCCAGGCTTTGGAACCTGCGCTTTTCTCTTCAGATAAACCCAAGAGTTAAGTGCGAGCAATTTTTGCAACCAAAGCATAGGGAACCCAAAGTTCCGCATGCCACCGTTTTTCGAGGAATAGCAGTAGCTGCTCTTGTCTCCTAAGCTGTTTCCCACATTGTGCCCCAATGATCCCCGGGTGCATCTTGGCTGCCGTTCCTGCGCCCTTGTCTGTCCGAGTTTGTTTGAATGCAATCGGTTTTGACTTTTCTCCCAATGTTGATCTGATTTTGTTTTTCGGTTTATTCCCCTTGACCGGCAGCTACGCAGAAGAATCTCGGAAAGGGCTGTGGCTGCATGTATGCCTGTTTCTGCCATGGTTGAGAACTCAGGGCTGCATTTTTGCTACACCGGCTGCACCCATGATGGACAGTGCGCGGTGGTTTCTTATGGGTCTCAATTCCTACCAGTTGTGGATGTGAGTTCATGTCAAAATACTCTAATCGCAAACCTTCACATGGGGCGGCCATGGCAAAGCAAACCTCAGGCAACCATGCAAAACCGATGAGGAAAACTGACTACCGATGCCTTTTGTAGCATGTTCTAGCAAAATGCCGTTTTTTTTTGTTGGTATAATTATATAGGATTCAAGAAGCCTGGCTAAGCCGTGCATATTTGCAGGCATTTTGCTTCATTTGTCCTGGTTCTCGTCTGAGCTTCTTCTGCCTCTCTTTGCTTCCTCCTTGTTTCCCGACGTTCTTTATTTTTAAAGCCAGTTTCCACCGATGCCCTGTCGATGCCCCACCGATGCCCTAAAATTCACAATTGCTGTCTGTAGAGAGGATAGGTCCATTTTGATGGCTGTGAGTCAAGCTTTTTTGGCGCAAGCTCGTGATGTCAAAACGAGGTGGATTCAGTGCTGAATAGCTTGTGTCTTTTCAGAGTTCTTCTTCCGCCAGGCAGAATCCATGCACATATGACACACGGTATGGATATTCCAATGCAATTGACATATTATGTCTCATGAGTCTTGGAGCATCTAATTTGAATGGGTTGTATCCCTACTGCCATGGCATTCTCATGTTCCTGCACATATATATATATACATATACATATACATATGGATACATGTGCGGGAGGTGGCCGTCAATAACTTGCAGCAGCTTTTCATTCGGGGTCGTGTCAAAATATATTCAATATGATAGATGAATCCAAAATATTGGGAACCGATGAGGAAAACTATCCACCGATGCCGGCCGCTTTTGGGAACCAGAGTTTTGACACGGCCTCATGTGTTGATAAAGCCACACGTGTGGCTGTAGTCACAACAGTGGCTTTCCTTCACAATGTTTGCTTGAATTTTTGCTCCTGGATCACTTTCCTCTTTGAATCTGTATTTACTGTTTCAACACTGTCCGACAGCTCGTCCTGAGAACGAACCACCATTTCCAGCTTTGCTTCTGCAGCCCTTGAACCTCCATTTGAATCACCTTGTTGACCGGCTTGGTTGTCCTTGTTCCCCCGATTGCCCCAGCCATAGCAGGAGAAGGACATGGAAACTTTGATCCGTGCCAAGCTCAAACGACGTGACCATTTGCTATGTTGCAATGTTGCCTTTTCGCGTCATGTTGTAGGCAGCGGCGCAAACAAAAACAATATGAATTTCCTAGACAAGATATTACATACTAATTCCCATTGCGGGATGGTGATGGGAAGACATGTTTTTGTTCCCTGCTGTCCAGTCATCCGGACGTTTGATGGATGACCATGCGCCAGGAGAAAAACAATTTTAATGGCTCGATAATTCTGGTGGGGGCAAGCATCCCAAATTCTTGGATTGTTCAATCCAAACCCATCATTATCATGGTGGTGTTGGTCATTGTGCATCACACATTCAACATCTCCGGATTGGTGAGAAAGCATCATTTTCGGCATGGTCACTGCGCCTGGGGAAAATGACCCGCAACCATGTAAGCGAAGCACCTTCAAAATCAAGGCAATGGATCCAATGTCCAGGTGCGGTGCGTCAGCTGAAACATTGATGCCTGCCGATGGTGAAATTCCAAAAGTTGAGACTGCAGCGGAAAGCACGAAGCACAATCGCCAGAATCATTCCGGTGAAGCATCCTTTGACACCACCCTTGCGCCTCAGGAGCGGAACTTCATCGGAAAATCGTCGTCAAATTTGGAGCTGCAAAAGGGCAAAGATGGACGGCTGCGGGTCTGGGTGCCACAGTCAGAATCCCACATGGGAATCGGTGGTGACATTTCCCGGTGGAGGGAATTGGGGATACATTGTTCGCTTTTGGAAATCGGCCAATGTAGTTAAAGTTCTCCATTCTTGTTTCTGAGGCAAACCAAAATGGTTTCAACCAGTTTCTGATGGTCCAATGGTTGGTGGAGCACACCGAACCTTCTTTGTCATGCAACGCAAGACTCATCATTTCGGAACGCAGTAAGAGCATCAATTCGATGTCTCAAACTTTGGGTGCCCTTCACGCTTGGAAATTTGGCAATTTTACTAGCATCTATGATTTGCTGCGCTTGATGGCTGCGGTGCAGCTTTGCCCAGTCTATATACTGTCACTCCCGGGGCCCAGCCTGTGAGGTGAACAACTTCCGAAGCTGTCCAATGGTAGTTGTGTGGAAGCTGGTGGGTCTGGATTAGTTCGCTGGGTTTCTATGCAGTTTATCGCCATGAAAAAACGTGCCCTCAACACAATGTGATATTGAACATTTGCCGTTTCGAAGTCAGTGATGCTTAGTAATGGGTGTTGATTAGTGTGGGCACACCCCTCCCCCAAACATTCGAGGGGTAGTCTTTAATACCAAACAGCGAAAAGTCCATTCCTGAAGAGCCTGGGATCCTAAGTGATGTATTGCTTTGTATTCATTTCCTTTCATGTACCATTATTTACAACATATTTCTGACTAACTTCCTCTTCGTCTCTTACTTTGCTATTTACTTTCCTCTTACTGTGCTATTTCCTTCACTATTCCTAATAGTTTCCTATTGCTTCCTATTTCCATTTTTTACTAGCTAACATTCTCTTCGCCTCTTACTTTGCCGTTCACCTTGCCATGTACTTTGCTATTATTTTCCTTTTCCTTTCCAATTAGTTACCTATTGCTTCCTATTTCCATCTTCTTACTAGCTAACTTCCTCTTCACCTCTTACTTTGCTATTTACTATCCTGTTCGTTTCCTGTTTACCCTGCTATTACTTTCCCATTAGTTTCTTATTGCTTCCTATTTCCATCTTCTGACTGGCTAACTTCCTCTTCGTCTCTTACGTAGCTATTTACTCTCCTGCTAGTTTCCTATTGGCTTCTTATTTGCTTTGCTATATTCTCCTATTAGTTTCTTATTGCTTCCTATTTCCATCTTCTCACTGGCCAGCTTTATCTTCGTCTCTTACTTTGCTATTTATTATCCTGTTAGTTTCCTATTCACTTACCAATCTTTTCGTATTAGTTTCCTTTTTGTTTTCCCATTGCCTTCTATTTCCATCTTCTGACTGGCTAACTTCCTCTTCGTCTCTTACTTTACCATTTACTTTCCTATTAGGTTTCTGTTCTTTTCTATTTCCATCTCCTCACATGAGCCTTGGCAAATTGTTGGGCATTAAGCTTTTTATAACAAGGGTTGGATGGTTTAGGGAAGCTGAGGGTTGGGCTCAAAAGCTGAAGGAAGCTGAGGGAAGACAAAAAGGCGAGGAGAACTAGAACCCCGGAGGAAAAAACAACTGTTTCGTTATAGCTGTTTTTTTTGGCAATAGTTAATCAATATTTAACAGCTTATGGTTCATTTTTCAGATGTCATGTTTTCCCCCTGACAAAATTGGCATTCTGGAAAAACAGTTCACTATTCCAGACCACGCATCTATGTGACAGATTATGAAAAACCTGAACCACTGTTCACAATTCCAAACCATCACACTATTCAACATCCAACATTATTGGCTTTCAAGCGAACCTAGCAGGCCCCGGCAGCAGGCAAAACCTGCCTCTGCCTTGACGGCTTTGTTCTTTGTTTTATGTTCGGCTTTATACGAAGGGGTTGAAACACTGGCGTCGCTTCAGCGTAGTTTAGCAACGTGGACGTTTGACAGTGCCAGTTCCATGATCTCGTTGAGCTGAGGCGCCCGGCTTGTTGCAAACTACTGGTGCGTTCCTCAGGCATATCAGAATTCTGAAGTTTTTAGAGTGTGGGAGTGTCATTGATTTGTGGCATGATTTGGTTTGGCAACTTCTGTCTACCCTCTTGGCGAGGTTGTGTTCCCGACCGAAAATGGGGGTTGACACACGTGGGAAGCTGAAACATGTGACCTTGTGGAAACAGAACCAACCCTGTGCGCTTCGACGCTCCTGAATTCACATGTGCAAGCAACATTGACAAAGGTGGTGGTCTTAGACGACAAGAAGGCGCAAAAATGCCAATTCGTCATTGTTAGGCGAATGAAAACCATGAACTTGAAGCAATGGTTAGCGCACCTCTTTGTTGTTTTTTCCCGTTTGCAATGGCATGTTGCTTTTCTTTGCCTTAATTAAGGATGTGCTTGAACAAATGTTTTGGATGTGGATCCCCGATCCAACACACTTTGATGCGACATATCCAACTTCAGGAGCAGCCACGGAGTTTTCTCAGAGGTGCGTTGCAGCTGCAAACACTTTGCAGTTTAGTGTCTTGCTCCCAAGAGCCATGCAGTTGGGTTTCAATCTCTGGGTTGGGGTTGGAGCGCCATTTTTGCCCAACCCCAAAACCGGAACCGAACGGAAACTTGGAACACTGAAACTCTGGAGCCTTGAAACCGTCGTAACCCTGGAACATTTGAACCTCCAAACCCTTGTAACTTTGACGTGCCTGAAACCTTGGAACCTTACCGCCGGCCCTGGAACCCTAGAACCTTGTAACACCTCTAACAATGCAATTTTGTTGCCTTGCAACTCTAGAATTTCGCAAATTTTGAATCTTAGAACCCTCGAAGACCAGAACTGTGAACCGAAGAATCTTGGAACCATGGAAGTCTAGATCCTTGGGAAGTATGCAGGTAGCCCTGTAAAATTGAAGAACCCTAGAATCCAAACCATTTGACTCCATGGAACTCTACCACTTTGAAAGCAAGACGTTTGATAGCTCGCTTCAACACCCTGAATCTTTAAAATTTGCTACATTGGAGCCAGGGAACAATGCAACCTTGTAACCTTGAAATTTTGGAACGTTGGAATCCTAGAACCTGAATCTTTGAGTCTGGCACCGGTGCGCCTTTTCATTCCCGAACCCCGAAGTTGGAACCCTGCAACCTTGTTGATGAATTTTCGAACCTTTGCTGCTGTTGGGTTGCAAAGCTGGCTTAATTTCTTTGGAGCATTTCCGTGTTGAAATTTGGCGATTAGCTGCTCAGCAGGCGCGATGTTTGTTGACAGAATGCACCGTGGCAGGGCCAACTTCCATTTTGCCAATTTCTTGTTGTATGGTTTCCATTCTGGTGGCCACGCAGGTTGGATAAAGCTTGTTTGATCTTGTTTGTAATTATTGCTCAGTTTGGCTACGTCCAGGGATGAGGCGTTGTTCACCTGAACTTCAGCAGTGCAGTTTTTTCACGTTTTCAGTGTTTGTTTTGTTGAGGCAGGTGCCCAAAACTGAACATAGACTTTGAAGCGATGGATGCACGCCTTGACCGAATAGAGGCTCACCCGTGTGAGGTATAGTGAGAAGGGGTGTTTACCCCTTTACTGCCTCTCAGGCGAGGAGCGCCAAGGCGGAAGAAGAATTTCTTTGGTTCAAGCGCTTGTGCCACATCAAATTTGTCGTGTGCAGGGCTTAGCTGGATGCACGTCCATTGAGCTGGTGGTGTTGAAGTCGTGGAGTTTTTGCGTCCTTTGGCATCTTTGTGTTTTTGGCGCTGAGGTATCCAAAGTGATGGCCAAACTTGCCACACCTCCAAGCGTTAATAAATCCTCATGACAAATGCCACCCGCGGAGCATGGTCAGATCCATTAAAGCAAGTTTGTCTTGATGTTCATTCACGGATCAGGGCGTGCTCAAGACAACATTCTGAGTACATACACATGTACTGTAGTACATTTGTCAGTATGTACCTAGTGGACCAAGATACATACTACTACATACATGCAAATGTACCTAGTGGACCTAGTTCTGGGCAGGCCACATGGCACGCACACAGATCTCAGCTGCAGGAAAAGACATGTTGCCACGGCCCCTGGCCGTGTGAACTTCAAGTATTTGCGCTTGAATTCAACTGACGCAGTCCTCAGTAGAGCCAAATTTCTTTGACTGTTCACGTGCATTTGTGAGCGCCATTTGTCTCTTGCGCGCGCGTGCTCTGCTTTCTTCGCTGACCCTTGTCAGCCGACTCAGAATTTCTAGCTCTCGAGCAGTTGCGTGCACTAGCCCTTTCCAGCCCATCTGGGCCAGACCCCTTCAGTGCACATGAGAGTTATGACAGCTGTGATGTCTCAGGTGTGAGATGCAGAGGACTGGTTGAAATGCGTCGTGAAAGAACTGGCGAACATTTTATCAGTTCATATGGAACTTTGTTCTGGGACATAGCCCGAGGATTCAATACGTTGCCGCACCACGATTTGTGGTGCCGACGACGCCTGTAGTCGCTTCTGACCCCCGTGGCTTGGCGGAGCATGGCAATTCCGTTTTGTAGTGGTGTTATGCAGACCCCTAAAAACCACCTATTTAATCCGACAATGCTGTCAATGAAAAATGGGCGCCCTGGTGGCAACATTGATGATCACCGGTTGACGACCGGCGTGATGACAGGACTGATGATCACTAATTCACGCTGGATGATCCATAAGTTCCGTCCACACTGACATTCAGTCTTTCGGCCTCGCCCGGTCTCGCCTTTTCTGATCCGCTCTACGAGTTAGCGATGCTTTTCTGGAATGGTTGGAGTTGACTCAGTTGGACTCAACACTTGCAATCATTTTGAAAACATGTCCGTCAAAGTCAAAACTGCCCAGATTTCGGCACAACACAACATTTAGCATTTCCCCCTGCTTTTCTCCGCAGTTAATACTTCACATCCCATCAGTCGGCGCGTTGGCCACAACTCCACAAACATCCCCTCAACTTGAAGTCACGCTTTCCCGCTGCACCGTTTGTATATTTATATTCAGTGCAGCGGGAAAGCGTGACTTTATATTTATAATGTATAATATTGTTGTGCATAACATATGTATAATATACATACATGCATGCATGCATGCAGGCACCCATCCATCCATCCATCAATCCATACATACATACATACATACATACATATATACATACATACATACATACATACATACATACAGGAATACAGGAATGCAGGAATACAGGAATACAGGAGACTTGAGATACTTTGAATTCGATTTTAAGGGCGCTATACTTTGAACAAAAACAACGGAGAAATGATCGGAACTCTGAGTCCCAAGTGAAGCTGAAGAACATTGATAAAATCACATGAAGATCGGGCTGGAAAACCTGGATGTTGGATTATCAAACCCGAACACTATATAACTTGTATAACTAATTGCCAATATCATGTGTTAGCAGCTGATAATCGCTGTGTTAAGTTCAAAAAATGTGTTAACACATTGTGCTTCTGCCCATTCCCGACCTGGCACGGCACGTTGCGACGTAGGTGGACTTCCTGGCATGGAACTTCCAAGGTGAGGTCCGCTGAGGTGATTCTGAAGCCATGCGCCATGCGCTGCCTACAGTGACTTGATAGGGATAGAAACTGTAGAATCGGATAGAAGTAAAAGAGAGGAACACGAGAGTGGAAAACATAGGAAATTCATGGAAATTTTTCTTTTCTTCGAATTCACTGATAGATTGCATACACTATTATAAAGTATATATATAAGTTTCTTCTTGATGGATTATTTACACATTATATACAATGATTACAATGTACAAAGATTGTTGGATGATGTTGGAGGCAAAGTGTCATGTGGCTCATGTGGCTCTTTTGCGGCACCGGCAGTCGCTACACACTGTGGATCTCACGACTTGGGTTGCAAGCCGAGACCTTGGAAGGCCTCGAAATGACAAAGACGAAAAAAAAATGTTTACACCGTCGCCGCCGAGGCTACGATGGCGTCATGAGGCGCGACTGAGGCTACGACTGCTACCGTACACCAAGGAGGTCCAGTCTCGCCGCAAACTGTACATACATCGCAACTCATTGCAACTCATTGCAACTGGCATCACATCGTCGCATCGCACTCCGTTGTGCATCCGTTGAAGCTGCCATGCCATGTCGAAAAGGGAGTGGAAGAGTGGAAGATGGTGGAAGATGGTGGAAGATGGTGGAAGATGGTGGAAGAAAACGCAGGAAAGCAATGTGAATGGACATGGATGGATGTGGATGGATGTGAATGGATGTGAATGGATGTGAATAGATGTGAATGGATGTGAATGGATGTGAATGGATGTGAACTATGCAATCTGTTTTCATTTTTTCCCAAACAGCCCCTGAGTTGAGACTGCTCTTGGCTCAAAAGCAGACTGACAAATTCCAGTGGCATTTGGCATTAGGAGGATCCCAGCATTTGGCATTTGACTCTGGTGGATCATCAAACATCAAACATCAAACTGGTGGAGTTGAAACCCGTTTGCCGGTTTCGAAACTTCAAAAAATGGCACGTTGCAACCGTTGAGAGCTGCAGAATCATGTTATCATGTTCATGTTTATCACTGTTTATCGTTATTTTATGTTATTTTATGTTATGGATGATTGTAACATTGTAACAATTTGTAACGTATGTGATAAACATATGAATAACCCCATAACCATCATTTGAGAGGACTGTGGAGATCGATGCCATTAGATGCCTGCGATGGCTTTTGAAGGCTTTGAATTCCCCGCAGCCGTCACTGCCTTTTTCGTTTTGCACTACATTTGGGTGGACACTTTTGCTGTTGGAGCAGCCCGCACACCGTATCAGCTCAAGTGACTCGACGAAGATATACGAAGATCGAGCTAACATGAGCTAACTTCCTAAACATTTTTTGGAGAATCCTTGACATAAAGTACTTTGCAGAGGCCCCAAGGCCCCAAGGCCCCAAGCACGACATGTTTTGTCAACACATTTTCGAATTCGAAGAAAAACTCTGTGGATCTTATGGATCTCCTTCTTTCGCTTTCACTGGACACCTGTTGTGAATCCATGAGTTTTAAGGTATCCTTTCACAACAGAGACGCACGATGCTAAGAATTTGGAGCCATTCATCCGTGCCCTGAGGGCACAGCAAAATCAGGCTCGTGACGCTCAGAGTGGTACTCTGACATATTTGTGAAGTTGCGATCTACTTATGACATCTTATGACTACTTATCACTACTTATGACTACTTATGACTTTCTGACCCTGTCTAACTCTGCATATCTCTGTATGACCCTGACTTTGTGTTGGTTTTAACATGTTTTAACATGTTCTTTCTTTCTGTGTTTTCTTCATGTCTTTGAGGTGGAGCAGGCGTGGGCATTTTTCCTGGTGCAGTGGCTCTGTGCCTTCGCTTTGGATCCGAACTTCGCGGGCGCCTGCGGCGTCGTGTGGGTCCTGGCGCGCATGGCGCAGCTGGGCGCTGTGATGTCGTGATGTCGTGATGTCATGATGTCGTGCTCGAGTTGTGTACTGATGAAGTAACGAGTGATAGACAATGTACATAAAGGATACATAAAGGATATAACTGTAACTTGATATAACATCGCTGTACATTACTCTGTACATCATGTATTATTATTCAGGTTCATCCTTTGTGCATCAGGTTCATCCTTTGTGACTGTTATATACTGTTATTCTGTTATTCTATAGCCTTTAACAGCACTCAATTCTACTGAATTCGATATAGAATAAGCAATGTAAAATTCATTACAAATTCAGCTTCTGATTTTTCATGATTTTTCCGAAGTTACCAGAATTTCTCCCAACTTCTCGGAATCTCCCACACTGTGAATCAGCATTATGTAGGATTATGTTGCATTTCCTTCCCGAAAGTCATGAAAGTTATATGCCAAAATGGGATCGAAAAGCAACAAGAGCAATTCATATAGCACCAGAGGTACTGTTTGTGATACTGAGGTATGGCTATATATACCGTGGCTTGACTTGTTTTGGAGGGCTGACTCATTGATGCACATCCTCCTGGGTCCTGTTGGACCTGATAGTTTCTTCCTATTGCGTCGTTGGTCACGTGTGGCATGCGCTTGGTTCATCTTGGTTCATCTTGGTTTGTATTTTAAGCCTTTTAAGCACCTTCCAGCGCTGAGGGGTCAATCCTAGCCGCAACAAGTCCGCCCCTCAGAGCCCAGAAAAAGAGTGAATACATTGAATGATGTTTATGCATCTTATGCTTCAAGATGCTTCAATATGTTTGAACATGTTTGAATGCACTTGAAGACACGCAGGAAGGAAAGAAATGTTGCACTGTTGCACCCCAGAGCAGCCGCGACAAGACGAGATCGGCACTAACAGCGCTGGATGACATGCTGAATCATGCTGAATCATGCCCCATAGGATCCATGGTGCTGGTATATATGCTAACATGACTGGGGTATATTGATGGGATCCATGTTACCATATAATACCATATATAACATGGATCCTATGGGTGCTGAATCATGCTGAATCATGCTGAGGCTGATGTGGGCAACCGTTCCAGCCTATTTGGCTCTGACGCTTTGCTGTGGTGGCCTCCTGGCAGGGACGCTGGACGACGGAGACCGAACTCCGTCATATGGGAGCATTTTTACACAAACCCAGAGATCAGTGATCCAAAATGATCCAAAATGATCCAAGACTTGTGCAGACTTCATAGACTGCAACTACTCAAATCCAGCTGAAGCCAAGATATATAGCACGGGCACGTGGCAGTCAAAACATCGGAGCCAGCCCAGAAGCATGTTGCACTGCACCAAAGAAAGATAAGAAAGCAAAAAGGTCACACAACAGGAGTGTCTTGGAAGTCAAAAGATCACAAGAAGCTGAGAGCATCTCCCCAAGAACACAACTCAGAATGGCGTGGCGATGGTGCAATGAATTTCTGAGTGATGTGAGTGATGTGAGTGATGTGAGTGATGTGTTGTGCAATGTGTAGCTGGAAACGGCAAGGTATTTTGGTCGGATGCTTGATGTCCTGGCCGCCACTAAAGTTATCCCGGGGAGTCGCGATAGCTGTTGCGAGCAGCTTCTGCGTGCTCTTTGGCATCTACGGTTGGTTCGTATACCGTCCTTGGTTTGGAGCCTTGCCGAAATTCCTTGCTATCTCTGGATAAGGTAGGATGACAAATTGAATGACAAATTGAGTGACAAATTGAGTGACATAGGATGATGTTAGATTTTGGAAGAGATTGGACGCTGAACATCCTGAACTCCTGAACTGTGATGTTGCCGGAATCGGCAAAGGTTCTAGATCAGCTGATTTCATAGGATTTCCTAGTGCCACAGTTCCCAGTCATTTGGCGCCCAGGAAGCTTTGTGTTGGCTGAGAAAAAACGACAAGAAGGACAACTGATGAGTTCCAGTGAGGGCGACTGATGCAAGGCTCAAAGAAGTCTCGAACATTTTTAGTTAGAGTTTTTCGGAGCCGGTGGCTTCGATTTGTTGCTTTATGGACCATTTCTTTGAAGACCTTATAACTATATATATATAACTATAACATCTTAAGACCCATGTCGGATGCAGAAAAGCACGGGTATGGAAGGTATGGAACGCTGGAAATTCATGGAATGACGCTGGTCTGCTGGTCTGTTTTCAAACCTTTTGTCCCTGTGCTATCTTTGCTATCTTTGCTATCTTTTGCTCGCCCCAGCCATATCAGACTTTACACAACAAGAGCAGATAAGAGCAGCCATGCTTCATCATGCTTCAGCAACCTCGCAGTTCAGGCGTCAAAGGAGTCAAAGGTCCTTGTTTTTATCCAACAAAAAATCCAACAACCCATGGCGGGCCCCGAGACAATCCGAAAGGTTCCCAAAGCACCTGATGAAAAACTCAGAAATTGCCGCCAGTCTCCGTTCATATCACGTTCCGGACATGCTGCGGTCATATCCCGGACTGCCGGAGATCAATGTCTTTGGTCTCCCTTGAGGCGGGCCTTGCGGTGTAATCGGTGTCCAAGTGGATGCCCAGAACCTGTGGGCTGCCCTTGAGACTAGGAAGGACAACAAGCCATGAGAAAATATGAGAAACCAAAAGCATCCAAAAGCATCCAAAAGCAATGTGTTAAATGAATTTGAACAATGTTCAATGTGATCAAACTCAAATTGTGCTTATGGTTTTTGAATGTTTATCCCGCAGCTGTAGCACTATAGCATCAGATATTAGTTGATAGCAATCACCACCTCCTATTTTTGAGTCTTTGCTTCCCTTTGGCAAAGTTTTCCAGTTCCTGTTTGACGTTTGAGGCCCTGTAAAAGACTTGGTATGGCGACTGACAGTGCTACGGCTCAGGGGAGGGTGAAGAGAAGTTGAGCAAGAGCAGTTCTGTCCGATTTTTTCTGCTATCTGATGCAGCTGTTTCATGTTGTTTCGGGTCTTGTCCCAGGTCTTGGACTTTATTTCCCACTCATTTTCCACCATCTGAACATTAGAATCTAAACTTTATTTAAGCTTTAAATATCGTTAATATGATGTTCAATATCGTGAATAATATGGTGTTGTCCATATGTTCAATATGTTAATATACCATCATATACCATTACTTAAACTTTAAATATCGTGAATTCCTGTTCCGACAGCACCACCACGACACCACGGGCGGTCCCTCACTCAGGATGCCGAGCCGGGTGCCGCGAGTTGCGGAGCGCCGTGTCGGCGCTGCAGGCGATGCCGTGCTAAAAACTGTGCATAGAAAAAGGGGGGACATGATGAGGATATAAACTCTGATGTTTTTTTCTCAAAATCTTCCCAGAGGATATAACCCTCAACTCTGAAATATCAGAAAATCAAACCAGTTCAAGACTTCTGTGGCCCTTTCCGAAAGTGAAAAGAACTCTGAAGCCGTGCCAACTGCCGTGGCTCCAGGCGAAGATGCGAAACCAAGAGGTGCCGCAGAGCTCGGCCTTTTTTGTGCGTCATGCGTCACTTCATGCGTCACATGGTGTCATACCAAACATGTCATAGCTTTAGTCATAGCTATTAATATGGGGGTTTCCATAAATACCATGGTTTGAAACAATATGGAACATCCAATGGTTTAAATATTAATATAATATTAATTAGAGATAAACCATTGGATGTTCCATTCATCATCCATGGCCCCAAATCATCCATTGGATCCGGCAGGAGCTCCTGATGGACCTGGAGGAGCGCGTGGCAACGCGTGACAGTGGAGCAATCACCTTAGAGGGACCCCTAGGGACTCAGGTCACGACACCGCAGAAAATGGTGGCTTTGCCGCAGTTGAACATGTTGGAAAATGCTGGAAAACCACCATTTTGGACCAGAAAAAAATCATTTCAAATCTTCAAAATCACCATTTTGAGGATTAAAATATATAAAATTTGCAAACATGATCTGTAAAAAAGACGATCTAAAAGAGACGATATGAGTACTAAAATATGGCTTAAGGTGATCAGTAAAATGACGATCATCGATCATCGATCATCCATTGATTCATTGGATGTGGGAAATTCATGGAAATTCATGCATCGCCGAGGCTCATGAGCGGCTGCGAGTTGTTGAGGCCAGCATGGTTGGGGCCTCGGCAGCGTGTGCCGCGAATTTCTGTGCCAGAAAGAACCCAAAAGCAAAAGACCAAGAGGACAATCAACATTAATCAACATTAGTCGACATTAATCAACACTAATCAACACTAATCAACAGCTTTGGGGCCTGAGGGTGTTTGGCCGAGTCAGCAAAGATCAATGATACGATGGCAGTTTCAAGCCCATAATGTCATAATTTCAGGATATTTCAGGGACCCACAACGCCGAAGAATCTCTTTCGAGATACACAGTCAGCTGCGGCAACTCTGTGTGTTCTAAGGCTGCTCTGCGCTCGCGGATTGACTTGGTGAGGCGCCAAGCCGCTCTTAGCACCATCTGTTCTCCGGTGCACCCTCTTATCATGTCTTATCATGTCTCATCAAGTCCCATCAAGTCCCATCAAGTCCTCCCTTTGGCTCCTTTTGCTCTCTTTCTCCATTTCTTTTTCGCCTCAACCCCGCGATTTCTCCTTATTGTGAGCCAGTAAGCATAACGGCATAACCATGCATAACCATGATTTCTCCGTTGTGTCTCCTTGGGTTCCACGTGAATTGCCTTCTTTTTGAGTCAACTGAGGTTGACATGATGCATCCTGAGGAGAACATGGATGAACTATAGATGCATTCCGCAGAAACGCGGTCATGGCATATGTCAAGAAAGTATGAAATGTATGAAAGTGGTAAATATAGATGCTTATTATTGTTTATTAATGTTTATTAATGTTTATTAATGTTTATTTATTACCCATAGGATCCATGTATGGTATATATATGCTAACATTTGGGGTATATGGATGGTAAATGTTACCATATATAGCATACATGGATCCTATGGGTTATTGTCTATTTCATGTTTAACATGTTTCTTAAAAAGGCATTGCAGCAGCATCTCGGAATGGCAAGCCATGCCGCAGGAGACCTTGGAAGCAAAGAACTTCCCGGCCAAGGCGACCAAGGCGACCATAAATCACGAGCAGATGAGACTTATCTTTGAATGGTAAATTACGGTGATATACATTGTTTCATGGCCATAAATAGACGGACACAGAAACACGATCCAAATATTAAATTCAAGAGAGGTCAATAAATGGTTTTCGTCAGGAGTTTTCTCAGTACTAATCTGTGAGTCTGACCGATGTGTCATCGACGGTTTTGCGCTTCTAATGACAGCGGAAACTGTTAACACTCTCCCAGCAGGCCTTGCACAATGTGTCACAGTACTAGCATGTTGCGAATGGTGCAATGTCTGTATCCGTATTGTGTTGGGTGTTGGCACCGTTCGTTGTGCAAAGTCAGCGTGCTCACTGAGTAGATCTGAACATGCAGAATGAGTATGCAGAGCATCTCCTTGAAGTCCTTTTTTTTCCATTGCAGCAATTTTTGGAAGCAAAAATCACCATGGTTTTCGCACTCAGGGCCACGAGCGCAGCCCAAGATCTTTGAAGGTCGCAACACCCTGCGTTGTGGTTTCCTATTCACGATTCTGGTAAGACAGTCAGTTTTATCACCTGGTGGTTGTTGAAACTAGATGAAACTAGCTTTCTTGCATCGTGGAACCGTGCCCATGCAGTTGGAGTTAGTGATTAATGTCCAACTTTTGGACAGTGAATGGTTTCCTTGTTTAAAACAGATGGGAGAAGAGGGGAACACGTAAGATTCGCAAGCGATGAAGAGAAAGAAGAGAAGCAGATCACACAGAAGAGGCCAAAGGTCGAGGCAATGAAGACAATGCGGATGGATGCAGATGGATGCAGATGGATGCAGATGGATGGTTTTGTATTTGGAAACGGCTTTGGATCAACGATCCGGTTGAGGCTAGAGACGTTCAAAGTGCCTTGACTGGAAACCAGGGGAGCAGCATGAAGCAACTTTGAATCAGCCAACGGGCAGTGGAATTGTTCAAGAATGTTCAAGATGCTGTGGGATTTCTTCAACTTTCTTCAAATTTCTTCAGATATTTCTTCTATTCATCCGGGATCACAACAGTGGCAGATTTGAGGTGAAAAGCTGCTTGATGCGTCCATCTCTCAGCCGATGTGGACATATCAGGACATGTCCAGGTTTTCGGAGGTTTTCGGTTCTCAGAGTCTCAGGCAGCTTGAGAAACGTCTGGTGGCTTTGGAGGCGGGTTTACTACAACGTGGTCGTGCAACACGCAGAAATCACATCAAATCACCACATCAATACTACTAAGAATGTAACATAATATGATAATAATATGTATCTAAATGTTACTGAAGCACACTAAAGTAGTCACTAAAGCATACGAAAGCATCAAAGAATCTGCCAGGCTGGCACTGAAGATGCCCTCAAATGCCTAAGGCACGGCGCTGAGCCTTGCTGAGCCATGCTGAGCCTGGTCAAGGACGTTGCTGCACGATGTTGACCTTGACCTAGGTCTGATCTGAATCGTGTTGTGAGCATTGCAAAGGCCGCTGCGCCGTTTTTCATAGCCGTGTTGTACCTTTGTGGATCTTTTGTTGTGACTTTGTGGATCTTTGTGGTTTGCGGCTGATGATCTTGGCAAACACTGACAGATGAGTCACTGGAGTGCTTAAGATTTGACACTCGATTTGACCCTCGATTTGCCGTCGATCCGCATTCCGTTTTCCGTTTCAGGCCAATGGCTCACGTCTGCAAGCCCTCAAGGCCAAAGAGGTGTGGCTTCGCCGCTTCGCCAAGTCTGTTCCTACGTCCGTTCCCACAACCTTCAGATCCGCTCACTACGGTCACTATGGCAGTCACTACGGTCATTGAGCCGCTCTTCGTTCATGTTCTGAATTTCTGCTCCGTCCTTCTGCCAGGAGCCGAACAGCCGCATCTTCTCGTCTCTCCAGCGTCAGTTGCGGGCCATTGTGCACGGTGAAGCCTGGTGGAAATGAGACATCCTTTGCTTTGTGCATGGTGTAATACCATAATGATCCATAATGTACAATGTGTACATTGCAAATCAAAAAGCTTGCCTAAACGCCTACAGATATCTAAAGATTAGAAAGTCAGAGAAAGTCACAGTATCCTCCAAGCCGTCTATGCCAGGTGCGTGGAAGGTGCTGCGCAGGTGCTGGGGTTGCAATGTGAGTCCACAAGTATCTACAGGTGATGATATGAATATTATATGAATGATATGAAAAATTGTCGTTGAACCGTCCGTGCGGACCGTGAAAATGCGTGAAACTGTCCCAACTCTGCTCGCTCTGACAGTGACAGGTCGCCACGCGAGCTTTTGCATCACTGGATAGCAGTCAAGGGCCGAGCAATGCCGAGCAATGCCGAGCAGCTGACATGTGTGAAATGTAGATTTCAGCTCTGTGACTGAACTGAGGTGTCAAATCAATGGAGCTCCAGGTGCTTTCTGATCACATCTGATCACCTAGCATGACTGGGTATCACCGGTATCACCGGTATCACATGGCCAAACTTTTTCGGCCAAAGCAAAGAGTTTGCCAAATCAAGATCTAAAATGTCTAAATCAAGAGTATGACTGGGTCTCACCCGACGTGTGGAGTTTGAGGTGGTTTCGGTGCTTTCGGTTTCGGTGTGCTGGCAGTGCCAGCACCAGGTATCGAGCATCACAGCCAGTTTGACGGCCTGTGGTGAGGACTTGGGGAACTGTGGTCGACACAAAGTGGTCCCCAGAGTGGTGACGTTTCCCGACGTTTCCCGACGTTTCCTGGGTCTTGATGGTCTTGATATGTCTTGATGGTCTTGTGATTTTAATGATGTTTGATTCAAGTTTGATGCGTTTCTGTTGCAAGTTGCACGCCATCTTGTTGCTAACTTTGTCATCCTTTGAATGAACACGATGGAATGTCTGGAAAGGTGTGCGAAAGATGTAGTCACCCAAAGCGCAGGTAGCACCCAATGAAACACACCACGGATGTTTGCCATGTTTGCTGTCTAGCAAAACTGACTGGATCTTAGACAGGGAACGAACACTGACTTTACATTTGGTGCACAAGTCTTCCACAGGAGCAGCAGAGACAAGCTATGGAATTGAAACAACTCGGTCATCAGGCAGGCTCCCAGCACAAATTTCTCGCTTTTAGAATTTCATGATATTTAATGATATTTAATGGTATTTAATGATATTTAATGATATTTAATGATAGTTAATGATATTTAATGATATTTAATATATATATATAAGTTATATAATTTTATATAAGACTATTTTATACTATTTCAAATCCATATTTAATGACCTTAGGACACTGACACTTGTGACAGCCTTGGCCAGCCGATAGGTTGCTCGTCTTGAGACTTCTGGAGCGAGTCAGGCAACTGATGTTGGATCACAAGTACTCGAGGGATCTCAAGGGTGTTGTCACTTGCGAAAGGAAGATGTTACAGTAACTAAAAGTGCTTAGGCTGTATAGGTGTTAGAAGAAGATGCAATGCTTGTGTGCAAACAAACAGAACTACAAAAAAAAGCGACGACTCTGGCAGACTTTCTGAGCTCTTTGCAGTTCCAAACTCGTTTCAGGTGCAGCTCCAGGGGCATCTCCAGGGGCAGCTGCAAGATGTTCACCAGTTGATTCACGACTGGACGCTGAAGCAGGATGACTTTCAGGCCCTCGGATCATTTCGGATCCTGGATACAACATGTTTGAACAAACAACGGATATATGATTAATATATATATAGTGTATATATATATATATATAGTGTATATATATAGTGTCTATATATATAGTATATATATATATTAATACTATGTTAATACTACATCATTGATCTAGATTCTAGATTGATCTGTTTACATTGGTCATTAAGAAAGATGTCAAGACGACATGAACTGACATGACATATTCATGACATATATTCATGAGATATCATAGATATCATTCCTCATTGGACTCTTTGGACTCATGTTTTTGGGTCCTAAAAACACGAACCTGACACACCTCCGAGTCCGCAAACTTGACAGGCCGCCAAGGAGGAGTTCGCCCGTCAGGCTAGTGTGCATAGTGGGCATGGTCTGGCCCAATATAGGCTGTTGCGTTTCTTGCAGATTTCAAAACCATGTGACATGGGATGACATGGGCTTGGCCTCCTGCTCCATGGTGGCAGTCACAGATCTAAATAAGACAATGACATTACCAATGGTATATATAATGGTTGGTAATGGTGGTTTTAATATTAGTTATGTCCCATAAAATCCCATTAATATGCCATTACTCACATGAGACTTTTTTCAAGCAGACTCGCCACACAACGACATTTTGCCGACGAGCATCGACAAGCATAAGAGCCGGAAATTGTGGCGCAAAGCTTCAGGGTGTTTTCATTTGAAATGATTTTGAAACGATTGGAAAAACCAAGAAGAAACTCATGACTTGATCAGATTTTATGACAGTCTTGACAGCCAAGTTGCTGCGTAGCATGTGGGGGCGCTTCCTACATGGTGTCGCATCCGGAGAACCTTCCAATCGTGCCATCGTTTTGTGGACGCGTCTCACTCCAACCAAAGACGCCAAAGATGCTGAAGTTTGCTCCTCAGGTTTGCTTGAAGCCTTCCTCAAGCCTTCCACAGTCGTTCCAAAAGAAACAAGTTAATAAAGCATCCTTAAAGCTTTGCAGCGTGCCGTAGCAGTTCACACGTAGAACAGCCTGTCCTTTGGTGATTTTTCGGATGATCTTTCAAGAGATTGGGAGAGAAAGCTCGCAAAGGATGATTGAAATTGATTGAAATTCTGGATGATTTTCTGGACATTGACACTTAAAAGTGATAGATAGTGATAGCATGCGAGTATGGACCCCTTTGCTACAAAGAAGAGCAAGACAGGAACATCCCCCCTGTTGGTCGCTGTGAGGTCCCTGTTCGATGGCAAATTTGGGAGGGTAGCAATCGTAGCAAGCTGCTGCTTTCGGGTGAGGAGCCTGCGGAAACGCAACTTCTCCCTGGAAGTTTCTGGTCACATGTGATTTTCCATGATTTTCCTATCTGCCAGGTGTTCGTCTGTGTTTGGCCACCAGACATTCTTCAAATTCTTTGTCCTCATGTGTTATATGTGTTCTTGTCTCCTAATATATCCTAAAAATTGCTCCTATATTTTCTCCTCATTTCCTGTTCTGTACGCTTTGTTCATCTCTTCTCTCTTCCTTCTTTCTCTCTTTACCTTCTGTGTTTCTCCACCTGTCCGGCGTGGATCGATTCCATACCGTAGACTGCGCAGGTTTTGACCTATCCCATTGTTGTCTTCAATGCGATAAACATACTATTGGCACATACTCTTTGAAACATACATCTGAGAAATATGATACATCAGGTGCGACACAACTAGTGTCGCGTGGTTGGTTGCAGTTCGCGAACTATTACAAGGGCGACTGCAGCTGGACTTCAAACTGGTGGGTATGATACATTTTAAAATAGATCTTTGCACAGGCAGTGCAGGGGATCCCTTGAGTACAAAGCTCACTTTATGTATGAGCTAATTCAGATTCAGATAAATTCAGATGCCTCATGGTAATTCTTAGAAAAGTGTATTACATTTTGGATCTTTTTGGATCTTTGTCATCTTTGTCACCTGAAGCAGTGCTTCTCCAGGAGAAGGCCAAGGAAATGCATGACTTCACTGTGAAGGCCTCTGCGGCATCACCATGTCGTGCTGACTATGCTGACTGAGGTCATGGAAAAAGACATGATATATACACTATAATATATATACACACTATAATATATATATATATATACATAATATGATATAATATAATTTAATATAATATATATATAATTATATATAATACATAAAATATATAATATTATTATTATTTATCATTATTGTTATCATTATTATTATATATTATATATCGAAAATGAAGGCCCAGGTAGATTTGTCATGCCTAAGCCGCTCGAGACAAATTGTGCCCCTGCACTTGCTGCATCTTTTTCCAATCTTTTCTTGTGCTCGACTCGCATCGTCATGTTGTGACATGCCATCTTGTTACACGCCGTGGCCTGTAGATCTTCAACCACTGTGATATTTGCGACTCAAGAACAGGCTGTATTTAACAATGCAAAGAATCTTCTTCTGCTTGACACATTTCAATCTTTGAACTATTGCCTGAAGAAGTTCAAACCACGGCCCCTGTCTAGGTGCATGTGCACTCGGAGCTCTTTCGGCCGAGTGCTCCTCAATAAATGTCAGGAGAAAGAAGTCTTTAAAAAAATCTGAAAGATCTATAAAGATCTATCCTTCTTTCTAAGTTGCCCAACTTTCAGAATCTTTCGGATAGAGAGTGGAACAGTTTCCTGTCGCCTTGAGAAGTTTTATGTCTCGTGGCTTCAGTGGCTTCAACCGGAGCTTTTGGACACGCGAGGTGTTCTTTACACCTACGGATTTGACTGCGGTGTGGCCAAATTGGCCAAATCCCCTTTGGGTCAGTTTCGTTTGCCACCTGCGCCATCACAGCCTTTACACAGCCTGGACTATGCCATTTTCAGTTGCGCCAACAGGCCAGGGATGGGAGAGAGTACAAGGTTTTGGAATGCGAAGGACCATACTAGACTAGGTATATCCGTATATTCAATATATTTTCGGCATATATCAAGTGGATTTCCACGTGAACAGCAGATGCTCTAACCATCAGCAAATATTTGAAGGGTGCAAAACATGAGCCAGTACTTCTATGTTGGAACATGTTATGTATGTAGCGTCGTGCATTGCCGATATTCTTAAAAGATGTTTTTTACCTGCAGAAAGTCGGTGCAGGGGCTTCGGGAATTTCCGTGCCTATTCGGAAGCTGTTGATCGAAGTCCTCAAGGCTGAAGGGCGCAGGGGCTGGGCACTGCAGTTGATGGATCCAAGCATCGACGGAACACACACACACATAATATATATATAGATCGTATAGATGGTAGTCCATATATATATATATATATGTGAAATAAATACATATACTAATAATTACGTACATATAACATGTGTTTACAATGCAATGTGTATATATATGTATATAACGCATACATAAATATCATAATTATAGATTGAATTCATCGAAGCATTTTTTTTGCATCGAAAGTGGAATTCAGAGATCTGCACCTCGCGCACCTCGCGCACCTCGCGCAAGTCGTCAGGTCTGGATTTCTGGCTTCACCTTGGGGACTTCATCTACGAGTCAGCTGAGATTTGACAGATCTCTGCAGATCTCAGAGAGTCCCAGATGTGTCCCACGTGTCCTGAGGTATGGACGTCAAAATTATCCAGAGCCTTCAGAGACTCGTGTCCCAGGCATCGGATAAGACTCGGATAAGACTCGATCTCTTCGGCGATTCGGCCATACCGTAGATATGTTTGCCGCAGGACTCCAACCTGCCAACGACGTGGTGCATTTGTGCTTGGACAGCATGTGGCATCGTAGAAAGACTGCCCTCATAACATATACTTTCACCCCTCTGACAAACAAATTGCCAGAGTATGAGTATGGTTGATAAACATGGTGAGAGTATGATAAACATGATAAACATGGATAAACTGTCAGAAACAAATTGGATATCCATGTTTATCCCAGAAAGAAATTGCAGACAGCGTTTCCATGTCTTCCATGTCTCCCATGGATATTTTTCCAGTCCTTGCGATCGTTCTATTTGCCATCCTTATGTTTGCTTGTCAAAGTTGCCGTTGTTTTGCCCAGGCAAGAATACAGGCTCGAGGCTCAAACCAACAGGGTTCAGCATGGAAGAGGCTTCTGAGAAACTTGCACTGAGGAAGCGATACGCCTTTTATCGTGCCTCATCCGCATCGCAAGAATAGGTAGTTTGGGACTTGGTAGGCTGGCAAAATAGATTGCAATATATTGAAACATTGAAACATATTATATCAATTTATATCGATATCATATCGCAATAAACAAACTAAGTCGACAAAAAGCACCAGGGCCGCGGCAGACTTGGCGAAACGTGCTCGGAGGTCTTGATCCGGACTTGCAACGTCTCTCTGCAGCTGCGCCAATGATATCCATTTGGGACGACCACGAAGGTCACTTTCACATTCGCCTGACATCAGTTGATATCATTTGATTCATTAGTTTTTTTACTATATTTTTTTTTTGAAAAAATAGTTTTTGGGAAATGCATTTGATTGCATTCAATTGTTGCAGCGAATGCATTTGATTGTTTGCATTGACTTTGCATTGACTTTGCATTGACTTTGCATTGACTTTGCATTGACTTTGCACTGGTCATTCATCGACCATGCCAAGTCAGTACATAGTTTGTGATGGCCGATGCTTGCAGTTGCCAACGACGATTGGATGCATGGTGCCGATCCCGGTGAAAAAAAGTTCGAAATCTTCGAAGTTTCCTTTCAGAGTGTGGCTTCATCGCCAGATGGCAGAACTCCGAGGTGCCGAGAATCATCAATCCGACCAGGGGAACTTTGAGGCGGAAAATTTCGAAAAGCGATTCCCACTCCAAAAATTTAAGCATAGATAAGCATAGATGAGCATAGATATGATCAAGATCAGATCTGTCCATTTTTGTTTTTTGAGTATTGAATCAGCAAAGGCCCGCAAAACTGCGGCGATCCGAGCCTATCACGAATGGCTTCCAACTCCAGATTTCGAGCTACACAACGCCACAGCTGTTGCTCAGATGAAATATGACTGATGTTTATTTATGATATAATTTATGATAATCACATATAGTCACAATGCCTCAGAATCAAACTGTTGATATCAAAGTCAGACGAGTCCATCGTGGCAGATTCGATTCGTTGACGATTCGTTGACCTTTTCGAGGCTCCATGGATGCGCTGGCGACGGTTTGACTTCGGCCAGTTGGCGACACTTCTGATGCTGGAGACCCGACTCTGGGCTCGGACCTCCCAGGCGATTCCGTCGCGATTCCGTCAGATTCTGCAGATTTTCTCTGCCCATTCTGTTGGATCCAGGCAGAGATGACCACTGCGACGGTCTATCATGACATCCTAGGACCGGACAGCACGGTAAGTGCATCTTAAGTTCAACCTTGGTTCAACTTTGTTCAACCGTTGCCAAGGTTGCTCAATGAGGACATCATATTGATGTGCAACAACATCTATGACCATTTTCCTTGAACATGTGATATTCTTATATTTCTTGATATTTCTTGTTATTCATGTCGAGGAAAATTGGAGGGTTTCTTGGGAATTTCGCCCTATGCGTGGCCTGGCAGGGAGCCGAGATGGGGAAACGAAAAACCGAGATTGGTTTAGCCAAAAGCGACTGACGGTGGTAAAGCTCTGTCCATGCTGTTTTTTTGCAGTTTCAAAACCTTTCAAACGGTTTGTACAGGCTTCCTGTAGTGGCTTGAAGGTGGAGAGATCGAACAGGAGTTGGCCAAAGTGCGCTCCAAAGTCGAGGTGCCAGTTCCTGTCAAGACGAACTCCGCTTCTGAAAACATCCAAAAACGTCAGCTGGGAAGATAAGCAACCCAGTGTTCGCTACGATGCCCAAAGCTACGCTGCCGATCCTGGCGTTGACGCAACGGCTATGTGCCAGGCTCACAGGAACTTGCCACAGAAGCGAATGCTTGGAGAGGAGCAGCCCCTCGAATCTAGCGAAGACAGATACGGCATAGACCGAGAGCTCTCTATGGCACGTGAATCCATCATTTCATGATATCTCACGATTGCATTCACATGTTTGCCACGGCATGCCACGGCATGCCACTGTACTAGCTCGATTCTGGAATTTTACTGTTGACGTTCTATCCTGCTGTTGCAAAAACACCCTGTAAAAGAGTCATATAAAGCAAAAAAGGCTTCGTAGTGAGTTGCAGAGTGGAACATTTCCACGTTTGCGTTGCTGAATTATCCGGCAACCAATTTCAATTTTGTGTCTGAATGCCAATCTTCCGACTGAAAGTGGAACAGATTGGAGTAACAAAAACAATTCAGTAACGTAGATCGTTTCCACGTGTTTTCACGCTGTACCGGTACTGCATCCAAGGTTGTCGTGGATCAGAGAGCAAGTGGAACAAGCTGAGCAGCAATGGCTGCTTGTGGGACAGCCCCAGGTAGTGCAGGAGACGTAGGGCAAGACTTGGAACGTTTTCCAACATGACCAACTTTGAAGAATTGAAGATTGCTCAAGATTGCTATCATATGGCACTCCTAGTCACGTCTCAGAACCAAGATGCTCTGTGCAAGAGAATGAGGGTGGTCAAAAGTCGCCGTTGGGAGTTTCGAATTATGCTGTACAAAATCTGCATACTCAACTGTACTCAAACTGAAATTCTTGATTTCAGGAGCTGATGACCCCAAACTTCTTTCAGGCCATCACAGAGAAAAAGAAAGGTGCGATAGCAGATGGCAAGTTTCAATGAGCAATGCAGAGCCTGTTGATAATCTGATATTTCTTCCGAGTTTCGCAGAAATTGCATTCGCAACTACGCAGATGTCAAGGTTCGTTTTCTGATTCCAAACCAGAAATCGAATAAATCGACATGCGCTGACGTGCGGAACTGATCAAGTTTCAAATTGTTGACACAAGGGCGTGCTTGCAATAAAGTCCACCACACAGCAAGTGTCATGCGAGTCATGCATCATTTTGGGGGAAAAGGCCATGCCAACAGCGACTTGTGTTGGCCATTTGACAGAGGCGATGCAGACACAGCAAAGTACTGGTCTGCAGTCCTGCACAACGTCACCAAACTTGGTTTTACTTACCAAGACTTCCAGGCTGAATTCTTTCACGCTTTGCACAAGTCTCGCAAAGCAGTACGATGTTTTACGTTCACAAAGTTCACTTAGTTCACGTAGTTCAGTTATGTTCAGTTCAACCATTGGTTCAACGACGCCAGTGTTCAGACCTTGTCGTTAGGCTAAGAAGAACTTTACGACCACCCGAGAGATGCGAAACTCTTTCCTGCTGGACCGCTGGACAGCCGCTGGACCTGCCCAAAAAATGTTGACTTTCAATGTCAGCACGCGCAGATTCGTGTGTCTTTCTACAGCGAAACATGAAAGATGTGACAAAAGATGTGGCAAAACAATGCAAACCATACATCTTTGCATGTCACAAAATCACACATCACGAAACACGTCACAAAACGTGACAAAATGTGACCAAACACTTCACGAATCCAGGACCTGGCAGCAGGTGCCTTCGGCATCCAGTGCCCCGGATTGGACCGCGGGACCAGTGGTTCCCCATGGTTCCCCATGGTTCCACCGTTGACGATGTGCCAAAGGTGAACGCAGGACATCGCAGGACCCAGATCAAAAAACATCAGTGATCACATCAGTATCACATAATCCAGAATTTGATTTGCTGTGTGATAACTTGTTATACTCTGAAACGTTAAGTATTTTCTTAAGTTATATGACGAAATCCGACAACCTCGAGTGATGCACGATGATTCTGTCATCTGTCGCTTTCGGCCTAAGGCTCAACTTCGACAGCTGGACTGGATACGTGGCCGAACGCCAGCGTTTCATTGAGGCCCGGAGGCTTAATGATGATATAATGATGGTTGATGAAACGGTTGATGAAACGGTTGGTTGTTGGTTGATGTTGGATTCTGTATTTGATGTCAATTTGATTCATGTTTGCAAAAACCCGCTATTTCATGCCGGACGCTTTATCAAACTTTATCAAACTTTATCGAACTTTATGATCTTTTTGTCTTTTTCTCCTGGCTCCGGAGTTTTCCCTGTTTTTGATGTTTCCCCTGGGCCTGTTTTCGTGTCGGACCGTGACCGTGTCCGCGAGGTCCTCAGCAGGGCCCAGGAGCGACGAGGTCCGACCGTTCCTTTCGTTCCCATCGTCTACGGCGGCGACTCCCACAACGCCTGGGCAGGCGACGGTTGTGCGACGGGTCGGTGAGGGGATCAAACAGGTCACCAGTAGGCCACCCATGGTGAGGGCCGAAGTCTTACAGTATAGGTCCACAGTTTGATAATTTCAAGGCAAAAGTGAAGTGAACGAAGTGAACGAAGTGAACGAAGTGAACTTATCTTGCATTCAGTGAATTCTTGTCTTGTCCTTTCTTCCTTTTGTCGTCACCTTTTCGTTGTATATCTTGATGCCTGTGGTTCCTTGTCTTTCTGGAGGCCCTCTGAAAAGAGAAGATGGCAAGGTTGCCGCGGTTGATTTTGACGGCATGTCAGTGACCAGCCCCGGAGCAGAGAAGCTGCCTTAGTCATCTGAGTCACAGTTCCCATCTGGATCGGGGTAGACACCCATTGTTGATCAGTCTTCAAACCTGGGAGCCATGCTTTCACCATGCTTTCAGCATTGTCGGATACCATTTTCAGATTCTTGAGCTATCCCAAGGCTCCAAGGTCGAGCACTGTCAGGGTAGATAAGAACTTAATAACTGTTTACTTGAATTGCACAAAAATCATAAAAATCAAAATGACTCGGGAATGACGAACGGGGTGATTGAATAAATGATTGAGCACACATAATTCGAAGCACTGTCCAAGCACGGTCCAAGCATTTGACACATCAGTGACATCATCAACTCATGTTTTGGCGTCGAAGCACAGTCCGTAAGGCATGCGAGACCTTTCTTCCCACCGGACTTCGAAGCAGCCGCAACACGGCACGATATGGCACGAAAAAAAACGAGAGATACCCACACTGTGTTGCAGTATGTTGAAAACACGTGACAAAATGCATCAAAATGCTGCCAGAATATGCCATCTGCTCCCTTAGTGCTACCTGTGACCTTTGTTATCCTTTGTTTGTATGAATCAATGTCCAACTGTGTCATGTCATGTCTTAAGACGTGATGAACTTATCAAATGCCGGGAGATTCAATGCAAGGCCTGGCACGCTGCCAACCCCGACTTGGTGTGGGCAGACGGAGACTGAGTAAGCCTGAGCACAGTCACAGTTTTCAACTCAAAGTCAGGTCTGTTTTTGCACACAAGTCTTCAAAGTCTTCCAAATATTCAAGTGCTATATGATCATATATGATCTATTTCTACAACTTGAAGGGTTCCGGTGGTCGATATTTTTCCTGTCATCATGTCATCGCGTGGGCCTCTTTCCCAATCTCTGGGGAGTTTGAGGACACGTCCAAACGTGGCTTGATGCTTGTACACCTGGATTCAGCAGTCCAGCATATCGAGGCACTCCAGCTTTCAAAGCTCTTGAAATCGCAAGATCTTGAATTCTGATCAAGTCAAACTCTGAAAACGAGTTTCAAAGTTCTGCTGAATTCTTTGGACTGTTCAAAGGAGTTTCTGATTTCTTTGATCAATTGGTGATCAATTGGATTTAATTGGGGATTTTCCTGCCAGTATATCGCAGTAGATGTCGAAGCGCCTAGCATAGGCCAGGGCAGGGCTGGGTGGCGAAACAGGATTCTGCGTTGAATACAGGGAGATCCACGCGATGAATTGATGAATTGCAATTTTAGGTGGGTGTGGGCCTGCATTTATTGAAGCAGGACCTTTCAGTCTTTTCAATTTGCTGATGTTGTATAGATTATTATGTTAGCGACTGCAGGCTCTTCAGAATGCTGGAGTTTCCTTCTCACGAGGGATTCGTGGAATCCACTTTTGCACAAGGATAATGATAACGAATCTTGATTCGAAAGTGAGGTCCTGATTGTTTTAATTTGCTTGTCCACGTTCGAATCTAGTTCGGATCAGTGTTGAGATGTGTAGGATTGTTGGAGGCAGTTGACATGTGAAAACACAGTGCTTGTGATATCTCGTGATATGCTTCTAAAAGGCTAAGAAAACGGTTCATGCAGTTGGCTACACGTCATGGTCTGTTTGGATATCCAACTGCCGTTCTAAGAGCAGAACATTGAGCGAAGAAGACAAAGTAAAGAGGGATGGAAAAGAATATATGCTTTGTTGAACATGTTACTGTTTCCAAATTTATAGAACAAATGATGTGGTAACTGTTTGATGTCATATTATGATTGTTGAATTTTGCTCCTGGGGGCATTGCATGTTCCATGTTTTGCAATGCAATGTACACATGACTCAGTTGGAAGGCTCCTCCACGTCCGAGTGCTTGGCAGCCTTTGATGTAAAACATGGAGAAGCGACAATACGACCAAGCAGTTGCAGGACTCCAACTCCTTCTGTGCTCTGTTTCGACATGTTTCGACTGTTTCCAGTTGTTTCAACATGTTCTGTACCCGCCTTTTGAGGGCACAAAGTCATAGAACCGAGCTGAATCATTCTTCCACTTGTATCATGTTCTCTTTGCAGGGCCAAAGTTGCAGCTGAAACTGTATGTACGACTCAACCTACCGCGGAGCTCGGCTTTGGGTCGGGGAGCTCATCGCAGATGACACTCCGAAGAGGAAATTCGGAAAGCCGAGGGAGACGTCAGAAATTCAAGACATTTCACCATCAAAAACAAAAAGATCAAGTGATGTGAAGTGCATGTTTGACAAATGAAGGCAAAGTCTTTGTCGCTGTCAGAAGATCAAAGAAGTCTGGAATCCTCGGAATCCTCCGGAGTCTCCGGTTGAAGTCTTGGACTCCTTGGACTCCTTGGACTGACGTTTTAACGCCTGGTCGACATTCGCCAGATTCATGTGCTCAGTCATGCTCAGTCCCGTCAAAGGCTACAAGAATTATTTGGAAAGACAAGCAGAAACAAAGAGGGATTTTTTGTGTATGAAGTTTATATACGTTTATGTTGTTCAAGGATGTAATGACTGCGATTCGTATTTTCTTCCCCTTAGATGATCAACTTCTTTGGGTGTTGGATCTGGATTCGCACAGCGGGATAGTCTTGAGCGGAGCCTAGATCAGCCTATATGCTGTTTTGCGAACATCACTGGAACTGGTCGGAACCGTTACCGTCCCAACCGTCGGGTGAAACGGTTAAACTGTGAAACCGGGCGTGCCGTGCCAAGGCCTGCTCCAGTGATTGCTTCGGCATGCCTCGGCATCGTCGTTGGTGCCGTGGCTGTCCTGGCACGCAGAAGATCTCGTTGCCTGGCGAGATCACGTTGCTTTCTGTCAGGTTTTATCATGTTTTTTTTTTTTTTGGAACATAGATCATGGAATGACAATGGAATGATAATGGAATGATCATGGTAGATATAATTAGGAACATCCGCAATAGACAAAGCGCCTGAAGGTTTCCAGAGAGTAAAAATACCAGACGCCAGACGTATCGAAGAATTGGTAGATGAGCTGATTTTTTCTTGAGACTGGGTTTCTGCTTTCAAAAGATGAGGAATTACGACAAATTGAGGACCAGATAAAGATGTGATCATATGTGATCATTATGTTAACACAGATGAAGCTGAGGCAAGTACCAGCACTGCGAGGAGGCGAAATGTGGCAATGCTGCACTCTGTTTGGACCATCTTGGACCATCTTGGACTGTCTTGGACCATGGACCATGTCGGGCCTGTTCCTCCTTGGAGTGTGCCAGTAGCACCATGTAGCACCATTTCGTTCGGGGGCTGAAACAATGTCTTAACCATATTCTCCGAAATTTGCAGTGTTTCGAGATGTTTCGAGCCTCAAAGCCTTAAAAGAACACTCGAATTACATACATAAGCCCTCAAATGACAATGGTGACAGGTGGCATACCCTATGGTAGCCATGGCATGAGTCCATGGTGGCTGAAGTGAACCGTAGCTGGGTCATCAATTCTCCATTGAGCTGGATGTGGGCAGATACTGAATCATGGATATCATGGTACATGAACATAACCCTAAAGCAGCCCCAGTTAGCACCAAAAAACCTTAAAGACACCGGAAATGAGCCCTAAATCAACCCCCTCACCCTAATTGAACCCTCAACCAAGCCCAAATAAACTCCAAACCAAACCCAGATAAAGTCTAAGCTAACCCTAAATCAACTAACCCCCAAGGAATTTTGGGCCGAACAGCCCGGGTTCAGAAAAGAAACCATGTAGATGGCATATCCATGGCTATACGCTCCGACCCCTCCGACTGTCGTACTCGGTCAGGCCGAGGCGGACTTCGCCGTGCCGCCCAGCCGCCTTGGCCAGTAGCGAACAGCATCGAACAGCGCCGCGAAAAGACGGCACGGGTGGTGCGGCAGGGCACAGGATGACAGAGACTTGAGAGGCAAAACATGGCATGAACACAAGATAACACAAGGCAACACTTTTATACGCTTTGAACTCAATGAAAAATACATGTTGTCATGTTGTCCAATGTATATATAATTATATATATATATAATTATATATATTATATCTTATCAATCTGTGCAAAGCATGTTGCTTTTTTGTTTATTTTAAGTTGCTAAAAGCAATAAAAGAGGACGATGAGGACGTCATTACCGTTGCACTGTAGCACGCTGTGTGTCACGCTCCGTCCAGATGGAGAGCACTGCTGAGCAAAAGGAGGCGCGACACCTGGCGTCGCTCAAATCTTCAAATCTTGGTGATCTTGGCCAAAGATGCGTTTGCGTCGCATCATTTTTGCGTTTGTATGTGGTGAAAATTTGTGAAAATTTGTCAGTAGCTTTTGGTTTCTGATCAGATACTGTCAGTTGATGTACCTTTTGATTCACGTGGATTCACGTGGTTTCTGATCAAGGCATTGATGCAAGGCCTCCAAGATGGTGAAGCACAGGTGCCGCTGGAACTCGGAACAAAAATGAGACAAAAATGAGACATATGAGTCGATGTCGTCTCAGACTTTATATACAATTACTATACAATGACATCATATGACATCATGAAAGGTTGGCACAACGGTTATCAACGGCACAACGGTTATCAAGGGTTATCAACGGTTGCAAGTGATGACCTCATTGAGCTCAGTTCAGTTCCTATCAGTTCCTATCAGTTCCTCAGCGCTTCATTTCGATTGGAGCAGTTGGAGCATGTCGTGAAGAGCATGGCATCTTTGCGGGCAGAGTTTGGAGAACGTCTGGGGCCAAAAAAAGCGGTTGATCAGTGTCTCATCATGTCTCATCATGTCTCATCATGTCTCATCATGTCTCATCATGTCTCATCATGTCTCATATGTCATATCACAATTTTAGAGTTGAGCGAGGTCATGCTATGCTTGAGGAGCCACGTCTTTTTTCGAGTTCTCACAGCATCATACTGCAGCAAATTGCGCAGCAACCGATCAACCTCTACAGCCGAAAGTCATCAAGAGTCAAGAGTCATTAAAAATCATTAAAAATCATTAAACATCATAAACAATTGGATGCGTTAAATATGCTGTTAAGTGTTTTTTATGTTTTTTTTTGTCTTGTGGGGTATAATGACTCCGCATTCCGCCAGGAACGCTTCTCGCGTTCCCAGAACCGAGTTGCTCAGGACGTCCACGTCATGTCGACGTCATGTCGACGTCGACATTTCAAGACATTTCGATCAGGAGATCGGAGAGCAGCGTGTTCAGATCGTTCACACAGAAAGTGGCTGCCTTACGGCGCCATCAGGACATCCTATGAGGACAAGACTTGACCAGCTGTCAGAATGTCAGAACATGTCAGAATGTCAGAACTGATTCTGATGCGGAAAAACGAGATCAGCTGGAAAAACGAAGGGAAATTCCATCCGAAACAGGTCGGCTCCAAGAGCTCCAAGAGCTCCAAGAGGCCATGGCCAACGCCAAGGAGGCCTGCCGGCCTGCCCCGGAACCCGGGTCCTCACGTTGTCCTCACGTTGTCCTCACGTTGTCTCGTTGTTTGGTTGCCCAGTCGTGTTTGACCCTTCTTAGACTTTCCATAACTTTCCATAACTTTCCATAACTCTCATCTTTCCTCATCTTTCCTCATCTTTCCTCATCTTTCCTCATCTTTCCTCATCTTTCCTCATCTTTCCTCATCTGTTCCCATTGATCTTGGTGATGTGTTCGGTATTCTGGTCAGGAAGTCGAAGATGCTGTGCAGAGAAATATGGAACACGTGGAGAACAGGCGGTCAACACCGGTCAACACAACTTGCGACATGGAAACATGGACATGTTTCATCATGTTTCCATGTGCTTGTGTGGTTTACTGTCACAATCTGTCACATTTCCACAATTTTCCACATTTCCTTTGGGAGGTTGCGTGGAGTCTCCAGGTGCTTGCAGACACTCTACAGGAAGGCAGGCTTCAGAACTCACACTGGCCGCATCTGGCCGAACTGAAGAACTCGATTTCCGATTTCAAAGAGGTGAAGACAAAGCACCATAAAGCACCCAGCTTCTGGACATTTCTGGACAAAGCACCATAAAGCACCCAGTACTCTTGTTGCTCTTGTTCTGTGTCCCTGTACCGCAGGTAGGCCTGTCTGCCCGGGAAGCTTTGGTGTTTGGCTCAGTCGTAGAATGACAGAGAGTTACGAATATCTGCCATCACAGGACCACTCTAAGTTCAGTTGAAGGACTAAAGCAGAGAGGTCGGAAAGAATGACGAAGACGAAGATTGAAACATATTGAAACATATTGAAACATATTGAAACATATTGAAACATATTGAAACATATTGAAATATATTGAAACATATTGAAATATATTGAAACATATTGAAATATATTGAAACATATT
>Ga0126342_10001086_pt1 | contig 36019 bp, 34 predicted proteins | sample Cyp1metagenome_FD_92528 | JGI IMG/M metagenome (GOLD analysis project Ga0126342, IMG submission 92528) | Coral microbial communities from Lord Howe Island, Old Settlement Bay, Australia - Cyphastrea 1 metagenome | ecosystem: Host-associated > Invertebrates > Cnidaria > Coral ... | reverse complement strand
TTTTCTATAAGGCTGTGCTCCCCTGTCTTTAGTATTTACCCCATAGAATTTTGTTGTATCATAATGTGGGCGGGTAGGTAGGAAAGACGGGGGAGCAACAGTCTAACTATATATATTATTTTACAGTGGAAGTTGCGTCAGATCTGGCCGCCCAGGCTGGACATGTCAGTACTCACGGAGGGCCTGGCTGACGTGGGCAGCTTTCGCTTCAGGTGTCGCTTCAGCCTTGGGCCCTAGGTGCTCCAAAGGCAGCTGAGGTCGCTGGAGGGATCCCAACAGAACTGTGACAGACCTGTTAGACCAATATCATCACCATCCCATCAGCGAAAGCTATAACAAGATATAACAAGACTTGGCACAAAAATGTGCAATATATTTTGCAAACACAGAAATCAGGACGAAGCTAGTCCGACAGCGGATAAGCAGCCAACAGCCACCCACACCAATGGATACCGCTCGAAATAGCGCATCGAGGTGGACACGACACCCCTAGCTTTTCCAAGCGAGAAGCACGAGACTTCTTGCAGGACACATGGGACCGGTATGGCTGATCATCGACCCTTCAAATTGGAGTTTTTTTTTTTGTTTTTCTACGTTTTTCTTTTGGGTCACCGATATGGCTGGATTGCCATAGATTGGCGCGAGGTCTGGTACATGCCAATGGTTGCTCGTTGAACCTTGTTCTTGAACGCTTGGCACTAATTGTGGGTGTTGACTAGTTGGTTTCTACACATGATATTTAAGGTTTGTAATGGTTTGTATGCATATACAAAAAATATGTACATATTACGTACATATTATTATGATTTTATTATGTATCAGTACCTGTTCAAACACACCATTTGGATCCAATGTCGTAACGTCCGCACTTGGGTTGTTTTTGGACTCAACGATCGCCGGCAGGGCCTCGTTGAGAGGCAAGAGGCCTGGCAGGACAAGTTGAACTTGTTGGGGGTGGAGTACCGTGGGATATCTCTATAACCAGAACAATGGAGGACATACGGAGGGAGGACATGCCTTTTGGTGATTCAAGGTGATGTGCCTGATTGTATGGTTGCCTGATGGAACTGTTCTACTCATACATGCACGTGCATATACATCAAACACTTGAGGTATAATCGCGAATCGTTGATCTATTCCCATTGAATGCTGGGTTTTATATTAGGGAGCGTTTGCCATCAGGCACAAGTTTTGGAATTCATAGGGTGTGAGGACATAGTCATTTGAGTCATCTTGATATTTTGTTCTGTTGGTTCATCCCTGAAACAACTTTGACTCAACTCCAGAGACGTCCTGCTTTCAGGCAGCGACAACTGCAGGTGCCCTGGGGACCCGTGAAGGGGGAGTCAGACAGGGCGTGGTGCTTTTTGCAACTTTTTTTTTACAGGTCCAATTCTGTATCAACACCAATGGGTGAATGTGCTTACAAATTTGAGAAACATCGTTACCATGAAATGTACATTTGCCAAACAGCCTTGTTGGCCCGGAGACCACAATCTATTTGTCGGCAAGGCCAATAAATCCTCTTTCAAGGCATCATTTTGCGAATGAGATGTCCGTGGGTCAAATCTTGAGACCACCACAGATTTGGATCAAGTTTGCAACATAGCCAATCAATTAGTGTGGGCAGTTACAGTTACATGATTGTTACATGTATACTGTATAATACATAATGTACATATTCTTTTCAATTAATCTATGCCCCCCAGACCATTGCCAAAAGCCACCAGCCCTACCACTTTCCACATTTTCCACGACCTCTTGACAGACCAACACTGCCAGATGTCCCTGTGCTGCGGCGAAAGATAGCTGCGGCAGTTCGGGCCATCCCCGGCGAGTGGAAGCTGATAGCCAGAGCCGCAGGGAAGCCAAGGAAAATCGTTGCTGAAATGGATGGAAGTGCTTATTTCGACATCGCCATATTCATCCATATATTATCATAGTTACATTATCTTATATCTATTCACGTATTGTAGTAAGGCATGGCAAATCATCCCCAATTGGAAGTTCAGAATGAGGGGCAATGTACAACATGATTGATTGGAGCACATTGGGGTGCATAAGAATATACTGTAGCCATCTGTAGCCCTTTGAAAAGCAGATCATGGGCTTGGCTTGTACAATCCCACCCGCCACTTCTGCGTGCTTTAAATTGTGGCATCGTTCTTGGACTGGCCGTATTCCAGCCTCGGATCAGACATGGGTTCAATTGCACAGTTCATCAAAATGGTGCAGAAGTCATGTGCATAAGATCCATGTCAACTATTCCCTTGCCTTATCTGGAATTGTGAGGAAACCAGGCTTTGTCATGTGGTTTCAAATTGTCCTTTGTTTTCCATGAAACAAAGCAACTCATATGGACTTGAGTGGTCTGAGATGGGTTGATACCACCAAGTAGGCTGACATGCCCCCTTATTCTATCGTATGATATGATATCTTGTTTGTGTGGAACCAGGGACCCAAGAGAACTGACCTTCTTCCAATGTTGGAACCGGGCAAGGGCTTCCCCTCCGGGGGTGATCTGCCAGATTTCCTGTCACGAGGTCAAGTTGTTTCAACTTCCGGGTCAATCTGACTCCGCGGGCTTTTTGGCAAGGTCCGGTCATACGGTGAAGGCATATGATGGCATATGTTACAGGATGGACCTGGAGGTTTTTGTCCTTAAAATTGCTTCCTGCAACCAGAATAGCTTCCACTCAGTTCGGATTTCCGGAGGAAACCAGGGAAGTAGCGGTGACATCCCTGACAGGAACAAGCTTAGCACTGGCCTGTCGCAGGGTGCCACACAGGAGAGCCCGGCTGCGAAAAGTTGTGGGAACACTGGAGCCACTTTTTTCCGGAGACATGTTTGTATCTGTTGACTTTATTACGCTTGAGTAGGTCAGAAGACTTTGATTCTTTTGGAAATTCTTACCACTGTTCAAGATGAATTCAATTGGAATCTGACCTAGCTAACTACCTAATGACTGTAGTGACTGCTTTGAAAGTGGACGACCCAGGACGAAGATGCTTGTGCATGGCAACGTCTTTTGGGAGGCTGAAAGCACTTGTGCTCACCAGGGGGTTGGTTTTGCAGGTGAAGCCCAGCCAGGCTGAATGCAGCCAGAGATTCAATAACCTTGGCTGGATAAACCGGCTTGTCTTGTGTCATCAATGCTGCCCAGCCCCAGGTAAAAATGATTTCCAAACTGCCACTGATTGGCAAATCAATTTCCTTCTTTTACGTCAAGTTCAATGGTGACCATGAGACAACCCCCGTATTGCAATGTATTGCAGGTAGACGGCATGGACAAGGTGGACTGTGCGACTCCAATGTTTTGCCGGGCTCTTACAACACTCCTTGGCCATGACAAGCAGTTGGTTTGTAGCCATTCAATTGTCATTTCCTTGACAGTCGTTGAGTGAAACTTGTGATGTCCGGCGGGTCCATGTCAGCTTAATGGGGTAGACATTCGATTTGCTCGAATTGCCGAAACAGTTTATCCATGTTTATCCAACATCCGCAAATTCTCAGCGCCTTCTTGATGTCAATGTAGCACCAGTGTTAACAAACCCTAGCAACAGCCCTAAACCAGCTAGGTCCAAGCGTGGCAGAAGATTTGAGTGCTCCCTCTCAGTTGCCTGCATCGCCACTGTGCTCGGCCGGGGTTTCATATGGTTACTTCATAGGGTTTCATAGGGTTTTCTAAAGTAGGGGTACTCTACCCCGAACCATTGGTTTCCCCATTCACAAGACAATTTTTGGATGATTCTAGACCGCCCATTTAAGAACACTCCATATGTTTCTGGGACACAGTTATATAACACATTTATATATATATATATACACATAATATATATATTATTATATACATTATATATATATATATACAGTACACACACACATATATAGACAATGGAACACCAACCGATGTTTGGGCTTCATTTTTTGAAACCCAACGCTCGTCTGAAACTCTGCCAGGTCGACCTGTTCGGTGATTCTTGAACCCTCTGGAGAGGAGCTTTGCAAGTTCCCTGTTCACGAAGCATTCCACATAAATTATGCCCCACGATGGGAACTCAAGCATGGTGATGATAACTGCACAAACCCCCATCAATAATAAAGGACAACATGGAACGACAAAGAAACATCTGCTCCATTCCTGTTATTCTTTGTGACTCTTTTCTAAATTTTCGGAGTCCGGTTTGTGGATCTGAAATGAGTTGAATGGATTGTTGTAACCTGCCCACCTTATTTTTGGATACCAGCCTAACCACAGTCCGGGGAGCTAGCAACATCCATCCAAGGTTTCCTGGCATCCCGATCCCCTCAGAACTGTTGCGTGTGAAGTGAGTTGTGCCCCGGTTGCCGGCCGAAAGATATAACCCTCACCGTCACTCTCACCATCACCAGCACTCTTCTGGTACAGGTTTTGGATCCCAAATTCTACCATGCAATATTTTTTGGCTTAAACAGGGCGTGGGGCTTGTAAAGGAGTTGCAACTCTTCTCACAGCCACCCTGCAGTTGGGAGCCTCAGTAGGAATTTTGTAGTTGGAAGATGTTGGATATTGGATGAACGAGAAACGGCGAAGATGGACATAACTTACTTAATGTTGCCTTCATCAACCGTGGACTCTGTGCTTTCACGCGCCCACCTCAGAGGCTTGAGATTCTACTCCAATCTGCGGCAGATGGAAAGCGTCACCCTCCAAGGCCTGGGCAATGGGTTTCACGGCGACAATCTATTGTACCATCAGCAAGATAAGAAAAGCATGGACTGGTATGGCATGGGAGCATGATCCGTGCATCGTCAATTTCATTACAAAATGGTCGGAAGAGCTGCGGGTACCAGGCAGCTGATCCTGAGGATTGATGTAGCCACACATTCGCATTACATAACTTTACATAACGACTTTCCCTTGCATAGACTTTCCCTTAAGTCAACCTCATCCATAACCCAGATCTGCATCTCTATGTTTGCAGGAGCATCTCCCACGCCAATCTTCGGTGTTTGCCGCTGGGCATGACACTTTTGCCAGGGTGAACTGTGCGCATTGGATACCAAAGCCAGCTGAAAATGCTTGGACTTTGGATTCGTGGTGCCAGATCAAAAGCTACAACTGGTTGGGATCTGGTCGGGCTATCGGCCACTCAGGTCTCAGTTCGAAAGCCTGTGCAATGGCCGAGGCAGAGGGTCTTGGCGGTCCAGCGCAGCCACGTGGACCAATGCACTATTTGTATCTATTTATGGACCCTGAGTTGACGGTAGCTCTGTAGTTGGGAGATTTATTCAACCAAAACATGCCCAAACCACCCAAGATGCTGTGATGTGTATTTTGCGCCAAGCCGGAATTTCCCATTTGCCACTCAAGAATCATCATCCCCATTCCGGGACCACCCACCAAAACTCGGCCTGTCATCCTGTCCGGGAAGATCTGGGGAGACACATACTATCAAATACTCGTGGAATCGTGGGAGGTCATAGATTATAGAATATTATATATATATATATTTATTTATAGATTAATTGAATTTAATTGATTATTATAGATTTCTTAGATTTCCTTTCGTGGCGTTTGTAGTCACCTTTGCCGATCAAAACCCTCTCTGCAACCAATCGCCCGGGCCGCCATCAACCCTCGGAGGCTCAGCCCCAGTGGCAGCAGTTGCAAGACCAGCTGCTGCCTTTGTTGGAGCTCCTCAGCTAATGGTGATGGGAGATGACCAGGTCATGGCCTCTTCATCACTGTCTCAATGATTTAGGAACTTCAAAGTTCCAAGGTATGCAGGTATGATCTATAGTATTGCAGAACCTCGGTTGTGTGAAGGTGTCGATTGTTTGCAGCCTTACTCTACAACAAAGCGTGAAGAACCACCAGGGGGCTTGGAAACCCACGAGACAGGGCCAGTACTGTACTAATCATCCTGACCATCAAGGTGCAGCATTTTCAGGCTGATGCCCATGGTCGAGACCCTAGGTGGATCAAATGGGTGGTGCATGGCAAGATGTTGAACCTCCACCATGGAAGTCTTAGGTATACTATGCTGACCTATGCGGTAAGTCGACCTGTTTTGGTTGTTTGTATCATGTGGTATCAGCTTTTTGTTGACGGCATCTCCATCATTGTGGGTTGAACAATCACTGTATCCTGTGCCACATGCAAAGTGCCGAACTCTTGGAGCCTCGAGCTTTGTATTGGAGGATTTGGAGTTGGTCAGCGTTGAGCGTTTCGTTGATAGTTTTGCCATGTTTCGTCCCGTCATTGGGAACGGTCGGATCTTGCGATATCTCGCGATATCTCGTGATATCTTGCGTATGTTGCGGCTGGTTGGAGCGATGTTTTGATGGGGAAGCACTCGGTTGGGTCAACTGAGTCAGCCGAGCATAGCCCCAGTTCACGCGAGGCTCGACCACATCGGCCCCTCAGTGTGGCAGATTTCCCGTGTGGAAAAGATGAGAGGCACTCCGGTGGAGCACGGAAAGGCCAGAATGATTGAACCCATAAGATCCCATGATGATGCATAATGAGACTGATTCTTGGACCTATTTTTGTGGGAGTGTTTCAGTATGTTTCAGTGTTTCCTTGGAAAGAGGATTTAATTTATCACTTCGGCATAGCATTTGGAGTGCAGCATTCCGAAGTGCTCCAATGCTGGAGATCATTACACGGATGATATGATATGATTCTGATGATACGGTACCTTAGCTTTCCTCAGCTAAGGTTTGCCAATGCCTCCCACTTCCAGGTAAAATAAGCAGCATATTTTAGTTCATATATTATACAGTATTCTGCGCGTTACACTATGACATTTGCGACCCCCCAACATCCACGGTGAGAGTTGCAGTTTTTGATCAACTTTGGGGTCATTTGGGGTCGCCTATTTTGTGACATCTTCAAACGTTGATTCCAGCAACCAGATTTTGTTATGTTGATATCATCTTTCGGGCAGTTCAGCTGCCCCCTTATATCCTTGACTTCAGGATGGGTTGATCGCAGTCATATCCAGGAGATCATCTGCCGCAAGCCCTTGGAAACATCTAGGGACTGAATCCTTCAGGCACCCGGGCAGTCACTGGGTGACCAGAAATGCAGGTGCATCACTGTGAATGGCAAGACATCTAGTGGAAACTTCAAAATGGTGGATTGTTTTATATTGTTCTGCAGTTCCAGTTTGAGATGACCAATCCCAGTAATCCAAACAATCATGCTTTTGATACAAACAATCTGTCTCGAACTCCAAGACATCTGATTTCAACGTCAGAATCCATTCAAGTCGTCCAAACTCGGTTGGTTTGATCTTCATTTTTCACACATAGTTCCACTGATTTGGAAGAGCAGACCCCACTTCCCCTCAACGCAATGCCAACTCCTTTGATCTTTGAAGGCAGGGAAATTACTGGCTTGCTGCCTACTACTACACCAGGCAGGAGGATATGAAGGTTGCTGGGTGACGGCCCCATTTCCGTCCATTTCCCCCTAACCACGGCTGGGATCTCCATTTGTGGACCACCCTCAACAGAAAAACACTTTTAGAACTCGCCGAACAATTTCAACAGGTGGATGTTGTCAGGATGACGGTGTGGCGGTGCCCTGAGAATCGTAGAAATAGTTCTCCCTCCTACTTTGAGGCTTTTACAATTGGGTCCAGCAACGATGTCAAACCATGGCTCAGAGATTGTAAACTGACATTTATTTTGTTTTTCAGAATTGTTGATTACATAATTACATACCCATTGTTGTTCGTGCATCGGATGACCTGACCAGACATGACTAGACCATGGTTGCTGCTGGTGTACTCTATTTGTTCTCATTGGTCAGCATCCCAACTTTTGCTGTTTAATAATCCATGTTTGGTTTGTAAACCCCTCTTTCAAATCCATTTTATTGGTGACATATCCACACTTTTAGGAAACCACACCGATTGTTTGCCAAAGTCTCCACAACGCTTGTTTAATTTCCCTCATGGGCTACACCAGGTGGTTAGAGCTCACAGACTTGTCCGACAAGGACAAGGTCAGCCGGGTGTGGTGGAGACATGTGGAGACATGATCTTTGTGCAATGTTGCCCTAATTTGAGGTGCTGCAATCTACAACATCCTACGGCCCTGCGGTAAGAAGGGATTTGGCATGATGAAATTTAAGATGATTGAATCAAACTTATTGACGCCCCAAAAACGAGGAGGGTTGAAAGATGTTGAACGTTGAACGTCAAGCATTGCTTCAGCATGGTCAGCCTGTAGCCAGGCTGTCGCCTACTCCAACCGAGCTGCCTGTTTCGCCAAGGTGCATGCTGGGCTCAGTGGAAGCAGTGCATCCTCTTTCGACCAAAATTGCTCTATCGTTGGTTGATTTTGGTTGGTGGTTTCAGATGTTTTGGATTTTCCATTTTAATCAATTTTCTAGTTTGGACGATAAATAAATCATAATAATAATCAATCATATATATTGTGATTATTATGTCGACAGCAGGTTTCTTCAGTACTCTCACTCAGGGAGAGAACTTGCTCAAGACTGGCTGCTGTGTATGCTGGAGATGCTCTGTCCATTTTTGGCTTGCAGATGATGAGACCAAAGTGATGCATTCGTACTATCTACAGACTTTCATGATCAAACACAGGATTATGCGGCAGGAGAGAGAAACTATTACAGCAGATTTTCTTACTTGGTGATTTTCCCTTGCGGCACAGTGCTGGAAATAGCCTGACAGGGAACCGGTCCATTCATTGTGCAGCCAGGTAATTAGGTGGATAGCAACACAAGGCATAGTTTCTCATCTGATTGGGGCGGATTCCAGTTGACAGGGCAGATCTTTGTGTGGAAGATTTGCAGGTCAAAGACTTTGAGGCTTCCTTAGCAGATGCACAGTATGCGAAGGATGGGGATGCATTAGAATCGGGACCCTATTGGTGAAGGGAATGTAAGATGACACTCTTACCATCAATGATGGGTGATCTACGGGTGGGTTCAAATTCCATATGTTGTGTAGTCAGATAGCTGCCCACTATCTCTGAATCATTTTGCTGAGCCCTCCTTCTTTGACCGTTGTCCATGAACTTGAGCCTTTCATCCGTGGAAAGTTGTAGTGTAGCAATTTGAACAGACCTTGCAAATGTCTGGAGATCACAAAGATGGGTTTCAGGCTCCCGGTAGAGATCATACCACTATGAATCAACGTGTATGCTGTATACATAGGGACATTGAGGTCATATATATATATATATATCAGTATGTGCTTCAATCATAAATTTGCATTAAATGCTTTGCAAAGAATCCATTCCATCAATTTCCATCATGCTTTTGCAGACAATTCATGACAATTCCATTTCATTCGATACATCAAGAGATATCAAACCGCTTCCCATATTCCCCATCTGACCGTGTTCAGGAGCTTTATCCCAGCTGGGCTCGGCCATGGGCTCGCCTGGGGGTTGCCGCTGAAGGAATGGAGGAGCCACGGTCATGCGACATCGACGGCTCCCGACAGAAGATTTGTGGATTTTGCTTGGGGTACCATGTGGTACAACATTCTGATCAATTTTGCCCGACAGCTATCGTTATGATTGAATATGATTGAGACATGCCCAATTGATCGTCCAATAGCGAAGACAAGCCATTGGTAGTCCAAACATGGCACATAACTTCGAAGTTATCGTACTTGGTGATTCATCCCACAAAGGTCGTACACCATCGGATACCCACAGCCACTTCACCCAGGATTCCAAGGCAGCGTTTCAGGCATACCGCCGTGCCGTGGAGTCTGGAAGCCCAGAAAAACAGCAGAAAAACAGCTGTTGAACTTCCATGGTTAAACAAACTAAAAACCATCATTGAGCCACTATGTCACTATATTAGGCACCAAAAGCCTCCTCAAAATTGTTGAAAATTCGAGGGGTACATGCTCCAAAAATAAAGGTCCTTAGGTGTACCAGAAAATCCTTGTGCTAAGGCTTGAACCTTCGGCGCAGCACATGGCCTTGCTAGCGGCGGCGGTTGGGGAGCCTAGGGGAGATGAGGTTGTCATGAACAAACATGGGAATATCCACCAACAATTGGTGGAAAACGAACGTCTAGGTACAGGAAAACGTGGACAATGAGCTGTAAGACGACTGGTCGATTTTGGAGGTGTGCTTGTGATCCCACCTCCCCCTCCGCAGAGTCATGGTGAGGTTCCTTCGCAGAGTCATGGTGAGGTTCCTTCCACAAAAACGATCAAAAACAGCATGTTCAATCTTTCAACCCTCTGGTTTAGAGTCTAGAGCAAATCATGCAAATCCCGAAACAACCCGACTTGTCAAAGATGTCCACCAGTAAAAGCCGCTTCCAAAGGACCACTGGTTGCGAGGCTCAAGGCAGCACCATCCGCCCCTCGCCACCATCATCCGCCCCTCGCCACCATCCCCACGCGATGTTGTCGAAAATGCGCGCCGCCATGCGCCCAGTGATGGCTGGCGCTCGCGCGAAGTCAACAATGGCAGCTGTGAATGCAGCGGTGGCGCCGTTCGATTCCCCACGATGCATTTCAGCATCCCTCGTGAATGCAGGTGGGACGGGCAAGGTGGATCGGACTGGGAGTTGGGTGTTTTACATGGGGATGGTCCAGGCCCATCAATAATGGTAAGGGTATCGTGCATTTGTGTTGTGTTTTGCAGTCATTTCATGGTGTGCGGATCCATACTGATGTTTGAGATGTTGAGATCCAGGACATTCCTGGCCATTCCCATATATATATATATATATATTCCCGCCGATTCTCAAGTCATCCAGTTGTTGTTATCAAGTCACTAAAATCCGTGCTGTCTTTCAATAAATTCAGTCATAATTCTGTTTGACAGCTCAACTTGTTGGTTCGTTAGTATTCGAACCATCATCCCAAGATATCCCAATGCCAAGTTATATAATGATATGATATATATATATACACATTTACAATATTCTCCAACCCCCCACATTTGCAAATTCTGCATATCTTCGGTTGGCTCACATGCCATATTTTTTGGGCCATGGCTGGCTAGGCTAAGATCCGACAATTTTGGTGGCCATCCGCCATCATCCGCCAGGCAAACAGCTGCAGGTGGCCTTCTCGGACGGCTCCGCCTTCGAGCTGCATGGCCTCTGGCTACGAGACGCCTGCAGGGATGACCACGTGGTCTCCTCGCAGGCGGGGGAGCGGTTCCTGGATTGGCACCTCGGCGACGCGGGTTGGAGGGTGATATAAATATGATTAGAGAAGTACACAATGTCTATATATATATACATACATAATATGATATAATATGTATATATATATATACACATAATTTGTCACAATTGCACAACACCAATCACCAATGTCTCTTTTGTTGTGGTTGGAGGAGATGCCAATGGGATTTCAGTCTTTTGGTCGGTTTCCTTCCAGAAAGTGTCGTGGAGCCATTGGACCCATTGGCTGCATTCACAAACACCCAAAAGGGTTCCTGTATCTGTGTGAATCTTGTTGAAACATAATCTGACCGATCCTTCAATCTTGTAATTGTGCATTTATTATATGCAGTATTCATGCAGTATCATGCAGTATCATGCAGCTATCCTTTCTGTGACATTCACTGTGGCTGGCAGAATCTTTCAGTACATGAGCAGCAATAGCAAGGTCAACAAAGCCACAATAGCAGGTATTTACCCACATATTCAACCGACAAATGCATGCATATAATATAATATATATAATATAATATATATAATATAATATATATAATATAATATATATAATATAATATATATAATATAATATATATATATATATGGGGGGTGATTTTAATGGACTATTATCATTTACATACTCCATAATTTAATATGATTTACAACTATTTGCGCTCACACACCGTTATACATCCATATATAATCACCAGCTGCATGCTGCATGTGACTATCAAGCGGCGCTTCCGGCATCGAGGATCTCCTTCTCACCTGAGGGACGTCACAGCAATGGAGAAGTGGCAGATGCAAAAGTCATGGACGATGGCATTGAGGTGCTTCCTCACCCATACCCTCCAGTGTAATCAAAAATGGTTAGCTGGGAAATCACCTATATATATTAATATATGATAATATAATAATATATACATATTTGTTCCGAACTGTGGGGATGGACCTGGGTAAATCTGGAAGTGGAAACCGTTTCTGTGTTTGAGATGGTTGTCCGTACTATGGAGAGTCTCTGAGAACCCCAAATTGTAGGACAGCGTGCTGTCATACCGTCTCAGCTCATGAGCTCAAGCAGTCCAAAAAAGTCATTCAGTGGATTTTGGCATTATCTGATCGTGTTATGGCAGAAATCATCAGGATTTTCACATCAGCACCACATCACATCGCAGATTTTCGGTGCAAGGTGACCTGGAAGGATGATCCTCAGTTGGGAGCCATCCACAGCTGTTTCTCCAGCGGATTCCTGCGGATGTACTCCTCGGTGGTTGGGCGAGTGCTGGAGGGGCAGAGACATCACCAGCGAAACCAGGTGGGAAGAGATTCGAAAAGAGCTGAAGGTCATGAAAAAAAGGTGGAAAGAATTGCATTCCAATGAGATTCCAATGATTCCAAGGAATTTATAAAATCAAACCTGGAAACGAACAGACAACTTTGGTTACCTCATTTGGTCATCAGTATCCATCTGAATTTTCTACATTTAAACACATTTGTTGATTTTCTCCACCTACAACCCCAAATGATTTCTGGCACTCACCAGGACTTTCAATGGCTTCGAGCATATTCCGGATTCGCCGGTGCTCCTTCACCAGATTTGTCTCTCAAAAAACTCTGGAAAAATGAAGGTTCAGAGCAGTTTCAGCATCGAGACTCTTGGATTGTTTGGATTTCTGCATTTGGATTTGGCAAATTACGTCAACTCTCACTAGAAATCGTCGCGTTGAAATTGATCGAAAAGTTGGTGGTTCAGTCCTTAGGAAATAGCGGAATCCATGAGTCAAGCTGAGTCAAGCTGGTATGGTTTTCCTCCTTGGAAGCAGATAGAGCATGCAGGTCATGCCGTGTTCTCTTGGCCCAAAAATTGATTCCACCTGGTAGCGGAAGCCGCGCATTTAGGACCCTCAAACTTGGAGGCTATATATCTTTGTAATTCTTTGTGTATATATATATATTGTATATACATATGGAACATATGACAAAATATGACAAACTGATCATAAATGGTTGGTCCCGAGCACCTCCAAAATGTTTGCCGTTCGCGGTCACAGTTGCTCCACATTGAGGACTACCATGCTATCGTTTCCAGTGATGCATCCAACTTGGAGTTGATGCAAGCTGTGATGGAGCATGGTGTGGTGATCGTTGACAACATGCCATTATCGGGTGACTCTAGCGTGCTGTTGGACTTTGTCAACAACTACCTTGGGGGAATGCAGAAGGACCCAGCACGAGAGGAACCCAATTGGGTCATCAAGAAGAAAGCGGGTGCTGTGAGCGTGAGCTATGCTCAAGAGAGGCGTACCTTCGCTTCAAGAGTTTTACAGTAACTCCAGGACACATATATACAGATAATAGATGATATAGATGAAAAAGATGTATTTATAAGTCTATAATATGTGTATGCATGGAGATGGAAGTGGCCCTTTGCCATAGAACCCTGTGGATCCCTGTGGTATGTATCTATATGGAGATGTGGATATGTGTCAGAGTCATTGCCAAAGAAATAACTTCCATGATCATCCCAAGAATAATTGAATCATCGCTTGGCCGATTTGGCCAAGGACTTAACAACCACACGGATCAGTCTGTGCCAGCCCATGGCATCCCGGCTCTGCTGTTGGTGGTGAACTATATCGAGGGTACTGGGTACAACACCCTGGTGGATGGCTACGCCGTAGCCCAAGCCTTGAGAAGCAGAGATCCGGCAGCCTTCGACTTGCGCCTTTGCTGGAGAAAACTGGATCTGGGATATCTGGGGGCTGAAAAAGAGAGGATAGAGAGGGAATGCGCAGGTCACATCCACGGACTATTGAGGTGATTCCACCAATGTGCAAAGATTTGATTTGATTGGATGATTTGTCCCATTTTGTCCCTGTGCTCTTCGCCCACTTTGGTCATCTTTGGTCCCCTCCAACACGTCCAACATCTCCCCAGCTGCCAAGGCTGGCTACCTATGGAAACTGCCAGGAGCGGGATTTCGTTCGATCACGGGTGGACTCCACTCAGGAAGGCACTCAACCCATGTTGCTGGCCACCAATCATCCCATCATCCAAACTGATGGGCAAGGCCAGGGCAAATGGGGCAGCTGGGACGGGACATGATGGGTCTGAGATGGGTTTGGGCTGGTGAAATTTTGGCTTTTGTCAATCCATCGGATGATTTAGGATTCTGATGATGCTGGGCCTGCAAGGCCCAATGAACGGATTCAAGAAGTGATCCTGAATGCATCGTATTTTGACCAGCCCGAAGCCTTAGATCCGTTAGATCAACATGATTTCAAATACTCTTTGTCCTTTTTTACCTTCCAATTTCCGTCCTAAGTCTATTTGGAATGGTTGACCATGGTTGACTCCAGTTGACTTTCTGGACTGGGTCATCCACAATCCGCAGGCAACCTGGTTCGAGTGCAGTTCAACGAGGTCTTCAGAACGCCCAGCACCGTTCCATTCGAGAAGTTCGAGGACTGGCACCGAGCATATCTCCTGTGGAACGAGATGATCCACGGTCCTGAAACTTGACATGGCTTGACATTAAGGGGTGAAGGCTGCTTGAAGCCTTTAAGTGCCATGTACAGGTTGTCATCAGCAACATCATCACCATCGTACTGCAAGCTATCAGAAGTATCAGTATCATATGTTTTCTTTTTCAAAGGGGTTACATTAGAGTTTGTCTGCAAAGTCATGCAAAATCAGGGGCATGCAGTGGATGCAGGGAATCCACTGCGTACCAGAGAAAGCAGCATGACTAGAACCACCATGCCACCTCCCATGCCCAGCTTGAAATCGGTCAAAGTCAAAAGTGAGACGCGTCTCACCCGACAGCTGTTGATGACTTTTGGATAAAAATCAGATACTTTCAATATCCTTTATCCAGTTTCGGACTTTCCCAACTTTTTACTCACTCAATGAGCATAGAACCCACACCTGCTCAGGAATTTGAAGTGGAAGCCCCCATCTCTCAGGGGCAAATGTTGATCCTGGACAATTGGCGCGTGTTGCACGGCCGCTCGGGAGGGAAGAGCAGCCCCAACCGCGTGATCATGGGCGGCACCGTGGTCCGGGAAGGCTTCCATTCGAAGGCTGTTCAGTTGATGGGCGGTTTCTATCCTCCTGAGCAGAAGTGATCCACGATCCACAAAGGCTGAGGATCTCCGTCCTGAACGAAAAATCCCGGGAGATCCTGGGAGTTAAAGGAGTTGAAGGAATTGAAGTTGGGTTTATGTAGAAATATGTGGAAATAGGGGGTAGATACGGGTAGATTCTTTATGACATTTTATGAACGATAAGTTTCTGCGTTTGGATATTTTTAGATGCAATTGATCATTTGATGGTTCCTGAATTCGGAAACACCAAGAATCCATGGAGTCCCATAGATAATTTACGGAAATGGTCGATTTCAAGGGATAAGACCGAAGAAGTGAACATTGAAAGGGTTTTCCAATTTTCCGAAACCCATTTGGTCCTGTTAGTCATTGTGAGGCCCTTGTGTTGAAGAAGTCAGTTCAAACCACAGCATTTTCGTTCGGGACATGCTTTTAGTCTCTTGGGTTCAGCTAGCAGGAAACCTCTGCCAGCTTTCACTTTCAAGGCTTTCAAGGTCAAGCAAATGGGGATCCCATTCGGCCCAGACTCTCAGACTTATCTTTTTCAGAGCTCCGTTTGGGTGATTTTCGCGGTTTCCAAGCTTGACCAACCCTGAATCGAGCAATAAGATGATGGGGGGCGACTGGCCAAATCTTCACGTTGCATGGAACTCATGGGGGGTCACCGTTCTCCAGCTACGGGATGCCATGGGGATGGTCTCATTCCATGCCAGCTCCATCAAGCCGCCCCTGACACGGTGAACCGCAGAACCGGTGGCATAATTTTGGCGGCGACTCAATGTGTAGCTGCCACGTTTTTGCCACATAATATCTTTCTGCGGGAAACTGCCACGTGGCATCTTTTTGGCGCCTGAAAACGCCACGTCCGCCGCGGAATTCACTTGAATTGTGGTTTAGTGGTTGACGAGGACAGGTGAAGATCGCAAGAGGAAAAGACATGCGTGGCTTGGGGCAGAGTCGTTCTGCGCGGCTGCGCTGTTTCGGAACAGCATCTCCAAAATGGGAAACACATGCTAATTGATTAATACATTATCCTTTTCGTGCTTACATAATTTTAAATTTTATGGTGGCAGCGAAAAACCCATGGCATTTTGTAACACTAGGCCATGGCCATACACTATTGGCTTTGACAGCAGGTGAGCCACAAGTCGAGACCTGGATGGAACATCATTTCCCTCAGGATCCACAAGTTCAGTCACTTCGCAGGTTGATACACGCCTTTAAGTCACCTCACGGGGGACTGGAAGACAGTCCTTTTTTTCCAGTGTGGACGAACAGTTGATCGTAAAATGATGTAGAATGGATTAGAATATATTAGAATAATATATATATATATAATATATAAAATATATATATAATATATAAAATATATATATATATAATATATATATATATAATATATATAATATATATATATATATATATATATATATATTTACTACCAAAGTACAAGTGAACGTCAGACACAGCACGGTCAGATTGGTGGACCTAGGCCGCAGCCGTCGAAGGGATCGATGCCAAGGCGCTGTGCCGGGCCTTAAAAAAAGAGAGGTGGGGTCAGGATGCCCCGGAAAATAGATGGGCAACTTACAATGTATGGGCCGTATGGGAGATAGTTTAAACATGTTTAAAACACACATTCAGATACATGTATATGATTGTATATGATGCTGAACGTTACTAAGCAAAAATCCAACTCCTATGATACCAGTTTTCAGGTCCAGGATGGTCAACTATCAGGGGTTACTAAAGAATACTCTGACGACTCCTTAGATGGGAACCGTTGCATCAAGAACTCTGCGATCTCGAAGGGTGTGTATCTTTATTTCATTTTATTTCTTATTCCTCACAAAAAGGACTTGCAACTTCATTTCAAAACAAGAATGGTGCAACAACTCCCAAGCAGGCCATTGACTGGCGAAGTGAACAGGTAAAATCAGGTAAACATAGGGTCAATTACAAGGGCCCCACCATGTTCTGATGAGTGGTCCATGCACTCCCAGAAGATACAATATGTCCCCAGAGGGGTCCCGAAGGCAGAGAAAGCAAAGGGAGATGCCGCCTTTTCTTCAAAACCTCCGGAGTTTGGCTGCAAACTCAGCAAGCTATGCAGTGCGTGTTTCTTTCAGGCCAGATCTTAGTATTTTTTCCTCCATCACTGGGACATACTGTGATTTTCTCTGTTCGCAGCCAATGGTTGGTTGTTGATTGGGGCCCAGCATGGCCCAGCGCTGCCCAGCATTGGATGTTCCAACATATTCCAACCATTGACCCGCAAGGTGAGGCTATTGCTGCATACACCGTCGCCATTGCTGGGCATCCAGCCCCTTGGCGATTGGACTGGTGTGCATCGATGCTCGTTTTTGGGATGGGATAAGAACATAGGACATGCTATAGGCTATACAAGACAGATGACACCTGGTAACTGGTGGTAAATGGTATATTGATGTATATTGATATAACAAAGAACCTTATGTAGAGGGCACATACATGTGAGACACGATAATTCACCAACATGTCTCTATTCAGAGCCCAAATGGGGATATCACGAAATGACAAATTGGTCGGTAGCAGAGGCCTCTATAAGATGTGCAACATTGTTGGCTAAGCTGCTGGAAATCTTTACAAGCAATGGGGACTATTTCAGGCAAAACCTGCTTGGTTCAACTTTTGCGGGTCCAAACGACAAACCACTCAGTGTGTCTTAACGTTTGATCTCACCCGAATGATTCCACATGATAACTTGAAGGGGTGAGGAAAGCGGCTCCACCACTGGTTTTGGGAGCACACATTCAACCACCCCAAGTTTTGAGGCGTGTATGTTTCGGTGATGGTCTCAAGGCATTCAAAATATTTCAAACTCATTTCTGTTCCCGTCAAAGGAGTGGCTGAAACATTAGTCAATAGATGTCAATATGATGTCAATAGCTTGTATTGGAAAGATTTTCAGCAGATGAAACCTCCTCTGGTATTTTTCGATTGTACCTCCATGTTTTGTATCCGTTTTCCATCTTTCCTTGCATGGCCGCAACTTGGCCTTGTGCATTGGCACAATTGGCACCCGCATCTTTCGGAGGCTGCCGTGCCCATGAAGGAGCTGGAGGTACGCCACACTGCCGCCCTAAGATGGGTCATGCATAAATCATTTAGCGACTTACTGAACTGATTGAAGATGATTGAGGTTTATTTCCTCCTCTCCCTCTCTTTACTTAGATACTATGTGTGGATATAGGTAGTATGTTATAGTATCATTTCCACGCGGGTTGATCACTATAGATTATGGAGATCCTGAATGACCAACCAGTGCAAAGATTTCCACCAAAGTTTGTTTTTCCCCAACAGCAAAACTTTGCTATGGGGTCTGTAGCCCAGATTAGCTCCGGTGCGATCCGGTGCAGCTTCAACAGCAGGTTCCGGACAAGGTTCCGGAGGGTTCTGGTGCAGATACCTCGTGAGGTTCCGGAGGGTTCCGGTGCAGATACCTCGTGAGGTTCCGGAGGGTTCCGGTGCAGATACCTCGTGAGGTTCCGGAGGGTTCCGGTGAAGATACCTGCTGAGGCTCCGGAGGGTTCCGGTGCGGGTACCTGGTGAGGTTCCGGAAGTTTCGGTACTCGGTGAGGTTCCGGAGGGTTACGGTGCAGATACTTGGTTAGGTTATAGAGGGTTTTTGGTGCAGGTACCTGGTGAGGTTCCGGAAGTTTCCGGTGCAGCTACCTGATGAGGTTCCGGAGGGTCTAGGTGAAGATGCGTGGTGAGGTTCCGGAGGGTTCCGGGATGTTCCGGGGCAGATACCTTGTGAGGTTCCGGAAGGTTCCGGTGCAGAGACCTTGTGAGGTTCCGGAGGGTTTTGGCGGAGAAGATGCTTGGTGAGGTTCCGGAGGGTTCCGGTGCAGATACCTTTTGAGGTTCCGGAGGGTTCTGGTGCAGATGCTTTGTGAAATTGCAAAGGGTTCGGATGTATGGCGTAAGCACTTTATTTTTATGGCTTAAGCGCTTAATTTTTATGGTATAAGCACTTTTTATGGCAAACATGCAGAAGCTTCAAGCTGTTGGGGATAGCACCTGAGTTTATTTGCTACAGCTCAGATCTTTCAGCAGTCATGTTTAGGAAGGCTTGGATGATCATCCTGGTCAGCAAGTGGTAACCGTGGTTTCAATCCACTTCTGAAGGGATTCCGAGCCACTGAACTTGCAAAGAAGCACTGAGGGGGTGGTTGCCCTGGTCGGCTCAGATTCCGGAGGAAACAGTTGGAAATGGTCAAATGATGTCAACCGTTCTGTTTTGTATTTGTTTTTTTTGGCACATTCACCATGAAATTTGACGCACGGCGGTTCCGAACTTGATCTGGGTCCACTGGCAGCTGACAGGCACTGGCAGAGCAAGAGCAGAAACTGATGGGATCCGGGAATCGCATCAATGCCGAGGAGCATATCAGCTACGGCAATTCGAACTTCATTTTGTGAAAGCGACCTCGGTTCAAGATCCCCAAGTTTGACCCTTTGCGATGCACTCGTACCTTCTAAATCCTTAAATTCGAGGCTACAGGCGACCACAGAATTTTGCCCCTACTGGCCTTATGGATCTTAGTCCTACATCCTACACATATAATGTAGGCTGCCTAATAATAACCCCCCCTATTTTTTTTTGAAGGGGGGGGGTCAGCATTCCAATAGTAAATTCCTGGAACCCTATGGCTGGGATCATGATATGTATCTGATAGATTCTCCATGGTTTTGTTGGGTTTTTGATGGATTCTGAAGGGATTTGGTTGGGTTTCTGATACCATACCATGCCCTCTGGACAAGGTCAGAACATGAGGTTTTTGGTAATACTAAAAGTAAATTAGGCTAATTGACTTTTAGCATTGGAGAAAAAACTGGAGTTGGGAAAAAAGTTTCTACTATTGCCATGTTGGGTCCACTATTGGCCTTGCCCTCTGGACAAGGTCAGAACATGAGTTTTTTGGCAATACTAAAATCAAAGTAAGCTAATTGACTTTTAGTATTGGAGATAAAACTGGAGTTGGGACAAGGTATCATTATTGGCTAGACAACACTACTGTATATTATATATATTATAATATATTATAATATCATTATCACACAGGATTGAATGGGGAAACCCACTTCCGATTCAGCTCCAGGAGCAGTTCCGCCAGGCAGCAAAGAACCTGCAGGAGGCGACTGGTTCTGCAGATACCAACTTTGGGCTGTTTTTTCAGGGACCATGCTGGATCCAATGAGATCGCAACGGTCATCATAGATTCATAGATGCTACTTATTAATCATTGTAGATTCATTGTAGTAATTAATTATGATTATAACACTAGATAATATATCATACGTCATACTATAGTTTTAGTCTAGTCACAGTTCCAGTCATAATCACAGTCGTTCTGCTAAGCAAATGGTGGGCTTGTGCACCCAAGTGTGGGGACATAGCCAAATGGCTCCAGCCCTTTATTTTCTCCCCCCGCCTGGGACCACGGACCCTCGTGGGAAGGCAACTGCATCCAAAGACACCTTGGAAGTGTCTGCTTGGGACCCTAGCGTTGGATTTGCCGTCAATGATGACAATCTGCTACATAAACTTCCTGCAAAAAGTATGTCAATCACACGCTCGAGAGGGCAACATGAAAGCAAAAATTGTGAGTGTCTTGGTGACACACTTTTGCCCTTCAAAATTCACATCTGAAAAACCATTCCCAATGAGGTTTTGCACCCTTTCAAACCACTATGTCTCCACTGAGGTGTTGTATGGCAATCGAGCTGCTGCGCAGTGTCCTCATGGGCCCCCCAAGAACTCTGACCTTGCTGACCTTGCCGTATGATTGTCATCAAATCCATCGAGAGCAAAAAGGAGAACCCTTAAACCTTTTTTGATATCTCTTTTGATATCCTTTGTTTTGAAACTGGTGGCCAACCATCAGGCTGTGCCACCTTCAGTGTTGGACTGCAGTCTACCACCGAGATTGGGATTGGCCGTGCAGCGCTAGGCAAAAAGGCATCATTATGTAAAACCTCCAGTTTTTGGTGGGTCAAAGCTCATTTTCCGTTTTTTTTTTCTCAGGCCACAGGATTTGTTGCCATTTCAAGGTCTTTCAGCACCGACGGCATTTTGGTATTTTTACGAAATAGCGGTTGTACAAAAGTCCATCTTCTCAGTGAAGGAGCTGTGTCCTTGTGCGGATAGTCTTAACATGTCTTAACAGTGAAACTAAAGTGTACCTGTGAGGATTGCAGTTTCTTTGGCTGGACACGTTCCCTTTGTGCAAACTTGGGTCCAAAGCTTTGGACCGGCCCATTGAGGCGGTGCAGGATGCACGGATGGCTGCTCGACTGCAGCAGTCAGCCAAGGCAGGAGTGGGGTGCTGCCAGCTAGGGTAAGCTAGGGCAAGAAGAGGTGAGACTGGCTTCAACGAAACCAAGTTGGGCTATATATTGTATAATTACCTTCAATCCAGCTAACGAATCTCCAGTTTTTTGCCCATTGCAGACATCACTAGACTTCTTGGTAATATTCACCGCTTGACCTGGACAAGCGGGACACCTTTCAAGATGATTCGTTCAGGTTTTCAAAGGCATCCAGGATTTCAACAAAGCTACACAACCAGCCAAAGTGCCAGTGGGACTCCAATACACACAGGCACTCTGGCATTTGATACACGAAGGTACATGTTTCAGGCTTCCTCTGGATTCAGCCATGATTTCCTTGTTCAGGCTCCAGCCGAAATGGTGTAGCTTAGCTCTTTCAAAGTGCTCAACACGTTTGTATGCGTATGGTTTGATACGTGAGCATATCTGATATACATATATATATATGATTATATATAATATACATATAATGCACACATACTACATCATAGAATGTACAGTACAATCACGATCAAATTCACGACACTTTTTGATGTGACTTCCATCCTCTGCAATTCGGAATAGATTGGTAGATGGTTGCACTTTGGTCAAACCGGTTGTGATGGTTCAAAAAAAACACAACCAGCACATCTTGACAGCAAAAACACCTCACGTCGACCGCCAGGCCAGATGTCGTCTTGGTGTTGCACTCTTGGGAGCTGGGCAACCAGAGGAGCCGAGCTTTTGGCTATGGATTTTGGCTCCACATCCCCAATATATTAAATTATATGTTCTTCATTCATATCTATAGTGGGTAAATGGTCAACTACAGCAGCCTGAGGATGTCAGGGTCGTGTGGTCGTCGTCGTCATGGTGACTGGAACCGCAGATGAAATATTTCACCATGGTTTGCGATTCCGTGTACTTGAGTGTATGGTTGATGCGCACAACTTGCATGCACCTGCCAGTCCTTGAAACCTGTATATGTATAATGTATATAAAAGGTATATTGCAGACTCGAGAGCCAATCATGGCATGGAGCACCCACTGCTGTCAGGATGCATACACCGAATTCGCTTGGGCATTGGCACACCTGGCGCGTTTTCTCCTCACACTGATCCGGTTCGATGACAACTGTCTGACCTGACCCTACCTCAAGATGATCTAAGGGAGTGCTTGCAACGTCTTGGATCTCAACCTGATGAAACTTGTTGTATTTGTCTTTAACTTAATGACATCCCAAAGAACATGGCAAAGGATCTACAAAGCTTTCGCATCGCGGCAGGCCATCGACAGTCACTATGCTCTGGCTCGAAGCGGTTTGGAGGTGCCAAGTCTGGCGTAGATGTTGTGATTGAGTATTTAAAGCTGGTGGTTTCTTAAAACGTCCAAGCCTCATGAGTATGTTAAATTTGCCAAATCGAGATGCACAATTTGCATCAGCTGACACACCCATATCTTCTATATTCTTCTATGCATTCTATACATTTCATATGGTTACATAGCTAGAACGGGAAAGGTTCCACCCACAATTTGAAGGCTCTTGGTATGGATGGTAACTGCGACGGGTTGGGGACAGGCTTGCCTCTCCGCCATTCCCAAGTGGAAATCTCGCGAGGCAGGATGTCAACCAGCTGTAGTACAGGTATGATGACCTGCCAATGGCACTTTGAGGTATTTTCCCACTGCAAAGATCTGTGAGATCTGTGAGATGGGACTGCACTTTTCACATTTTTCACTGTCATCTTTTAGTCAAGTGGGATCCGATCAGATCAATTCAGATCATCGAGCAGTAACTCCACAAGTTGTAGCAGCGAGGCACAGAGACGTTGGAGGTTGTCCCAGGATTCTGGACGGCCACGAGCTTTCACCAAGGTGCCTGTGGTAGTCCCTGGGTAGCTCATGGGTCAACGTCCCAATGAAAGTGTTGGTTGAATTCCTATATAATATATTATATATATAATTAATAATTATATATATATAATATAATTCTGATATGAATCTGATAGAACTAGATATGATATAAACATTTGGCATCAGTGATGTACCTAGATGGTATCTGAATCACCACAATGATTCCAAAGATGGCTGGAATGGCTTTGATTCCTTGCTGGATTTCAGGTGCAGCAAGCGCGCCAGGTTTGGATGATTTCGGATCTCCACTGCGACCAGAAGGGGAACGCAGAGTTGGGAGCCCCTTCCGTGGAGTCGTGGGGGTTAATGGCAAGGAGGACCGAAATGGATTGAAATGGTGGGCAGAGGCTACAACCACCAACTGGGACTGGGTCGCCAAAATACCTGGATGACATGGAAATACATGGAACAGACGCAGTTTAGTTATGGACTCTCAAGATCTCACATGTCGAATCCTACTGCAATCCAGCACTCAATAGTGACCAAGTCGTGCCACTGCGAGAGGTATCACCTCGACTAATTGGTTGGCCAATGATCAAATTGATGAATTAATTTGTTTTGATTGGTTATCGGGGATTTTGATGGATTTTGTACTCTCATGTTTTCTCATGCTTTGAGGATATTGGGACGCACTACTAGTATCTACCAGTTATATCTAGTTAATTCTAGTTACATCTGGTTGCAATTTCCTCTTTGTTTCTTGGATTATTTGGATTACAACTGTTTGAAATCGATCCCGTGCCGGAGGTGGTGTCAGCTCCTGGATGATGCAGAGTTTCAGGCGCTACGTTTCGGTTCGTTGCCGGGATACGCTTATTAAAGCTCCGTAAGGTGTCAGTTTGACACTAGCCCAAATAATCTCTATATATCTATATATGGTAATTATGGTATAGTATAATATATGTATATATATATATAGTTGCATAATGTTGCATATATCTTTCTACTCATTTCATCTCTTTTCATTTCTGTTCAAGGGTTCTACCTCCTGAACTCGATCCATTTCCAGGGCTTTACTCACTAACTGCATCATGACCATTCGCTGAAACATGGCCTACCGTCTGAGCCAACGAGATTGGTAGTTTGACATATCTCGTCTGGGCATTAGAAATATACAGAAATATGAAGTTGGCAGGTGTTCAGGTGGCTCATAGTATCTAGGGACCCCCAACTTTTCATATCCTGTTGTGTGCGGCACAAATTAGCTAAACATCAGAGAAGTTCCTCTTGTTGTGCGAGTGGTTTGCCTATTGACTGCACACAATTTCATACAGCGTTTGGCTTTGGCGTAAAAATGCACAAACTGTCAGGAGGATGTGCTGATCGTGGCTGGAAATGTGGTTTCCTGGCCGAACGCCTTTGATGGGTCTACAAGATGATGTTGGGCATTCGATCTCGTCTCAGGAATGCTGTCGTATGCCCTAGAATGCGCTAGGCGCTAGTAATATTTCACCCTCGGTAAAAACGTGGCTTGCATTCTCCCATGAGTCAGGTATTGCAGGCTTTTTCATTAATTTTGTTTGTTCTTCTGTGTGGCAACCTGGCCCAGGCCAGCCAAAAACCGGCAGTGTCGATCGATAGATCCGGATCCTACAGGTCTATCACGATCCATTGTGATGTTAAATAAATCATCCTCATGAACTCATGAACAGAATTCGTTCTAATTTAGGCATAATCTTCTACAAGAGTATCTTCACCAGGCTGAAACCTACCGAGCTGTGATCCAGAGCCTGAAGGTGCCATGGAAGCTTGGAGGGTGGCTGAGAGTCATCCCAGGAAAGTAGAGACTTACGAATCTAGCTATGCTCAGCAGCATCCAGCAGCTAAGCACATCTAAGCACTCACTAGTTGGTAGTTTCATTCTGAAATGATTTCACCCGAAATGAACACTGGCTGAAGCGATCTGAAGCGCTTCATGGCAGGTCCTGAGGGGAAAGTTCCGACGGGTCTTCTACGTCCCTGGCAACAGAGACCTTGCCCTGAATGCCAGTGAGGCCGGAGGTCTGGGGTGCGATTCCACCCGGAACTTGTGGAATTATTGTAAGATTACGTAAGATTGATATATTAGGTATATATTAGATATATTAGGTATTATTAGGTTGAAGTGGTAACTTGAGAATCCAACCCGTGTTGCAACACATGAGTCCAAATTTGGGCTTTGCGCTCGAAAGACTGACCAGACAAGACTTCGACTCGACCAGACTGACTTGGTGTTTCTGGAGGAGAATTTGAGAATCTTCGAAAGCCTAAAACCTGGGGTGAAACAATGACTTCATCAAGTGCCTGTCAGCCAGGCCCTGGATAGAGAAGATAGAAGTTGGTTTCCAATCTTTTCAAGCAGCCATCTTTCTGCCAGAAGATAGGTATACTTATATATAAATGACATAAAATACAGAATAATGTAGTGACATGTATATGTATTGTATAACCCTATATTACACTATATGTATCTATATAATATATACAGTATATATATAATCACCACCCCTTTAAGGCTACTTTTCAGGGGGACCCCCTTAAATGCAAAATTGGTCGCCGAACTTCCCCCAGGTTTTGTTTTTGTGGGGAGGGTCTTCAAAATACCTTCAAAATGTAAGCTTACATTTTCAAGGCCCCCCTCAAAAACACCTTGAAAAATGTAGCTTACATTTTGGGTAGGTCCCCCACCTAAAACGCTGGTGATTATGTATGTATGTATATATATATATATATACACATTGTTGTTAAACATGTGGGGGTGGCTTCTTGCGTCGAGGGTTTCCATGTTGCCCTTGGGCATCCAATCTTTTCATCTCTCCACAGGTGCGGACATCGCGATTTCCAGACTCGATCGCCAAGCTGTTGGCGTTGCTCAAGGCTTGTGAAGAAATTGAGGCCTGGACCTCAGATCGTTCTAGGTATCAACTTGGCCATACAGTTTGGTGGCATATTTGTTTTCTAAGGCCAACATTTAATATGTAGGTTGTGGGTCTTCAATTCAGCAACAAATGATTTGTGTGTTTGGAACTTTGAAAGGTTGTTGAAATGGCGAAATGTTGACAGGCTCAGGCTAATTGATTTGGGATGTTTGTTTGTTGGCTCCGACCGATCATCTCCACTATTTGATTTGAGGTGGATGTCTTGCCGGCTGCTATTGGGCAGGAATCCAGGGTGGGCATGGGTATAAGAGTTTTAGGCTGATAGGATCATTTGTGGATGTTTCGGTGCACTTGTACATATGTGTAATTATATGTGTGTATGTCTCTCTCTCTCTCTGTCTCTCTCTCTCTCTCTCTCGCTCTCTCTCTCTCTCTCCCGCCCACGCCGCCCGAATATGGTGGCTGGGTAATGAACAACAGACTTGCTGCATCTACCAGCTTCTTTTGCATTGAGCGCCTGATTTGTTAGATAGCCGCACAGACACCAATTCTGATCTTCGAGCTGACTCAAATTTCTGTCACATTGAGCTGGTGATGCGCAAGCGGATAATACATTGTTTTGGCCACGCCACAGAAAAGAGGCTCGGGAGATCAGGAGCCAAGGAGCAAACATATATATGTTTTTATTTATATGTCATATGGTTGCACGGAATTGCCACTGCGTGCATGACAACCTAGAAAAGAATGGCAAGGTACTTTCCCGTTGGATTTGGATCCTGCAACGCAACTTTACTTTAGGATGTCTACGTGGTGCCACTCTTTTCCTGGTACAATGCGGAATTTGACAAACGGAGTCGCCTGGAGACCCAGTGTTTGAATGCCGGGGGGGGTCCATTGGACGGCTAGGCTAGTGGATGTATGGATTGTAAGATCACAAAATGTTGTTTTTTTTGGGTCAGGTCACTTGTTGGAAGCATGTGTATCCTTGATTTGGCCACTAAGATCACCAAGCGGGCACCACAGGGATCAAGAGCAAAACGATCTGAATCAAGCAGCTGGCATGGTTTTCCTGCTTGGTACCACTTCTGTCACTTCTGTCCTCCAATTCCTGTGAAATGCGGTCCACCAGAAGCTGATCCACTAGCCGTCCGATAATTAGAAGAGATGATATTATTATATATTAATTATGTAAGGATATGTAAGGATATGTAAGGATTATTAAAGGGCTCGAACAATATCCAGCCAAACCAAGCTACACGGAATGACCGTCAATGCTTCTCGTTTTTTTATGATAGGGTAGAGTCCTCCAGTCCTCCAACTGGGCAGGTCCAGATCCCAACATCGGCTTTGATTCACAGTGCGCAGCTACCTCGGTGCACGGCTGGGTCACTGGGATGCACGGGGTCAAAAACTGGGATCCAAAAAGGGGTTCCAACACATTTGGTCTTGAAATGTCTTGAATATCTGAGAATCTTGACAATAGAAGTTATCTGAAGCTATTACCCCATCCTATTTTGTTAAATGATTTGAAAGCATCATTCTGATCATTATCATCATTATCATAATTATCATTACCTAACATAAAAACATTCTTATGAATGCTTATGACACATGAGTATGATCATTATGATCTTGATTTCCCACATGTTTGAAACGACGATTCGGAGTCGATCGCACCCCAGGTGTGGCCCTTGGATCAACACCAGCTGTGGAAGTGGATGCTGAAGTTAAACGAGGCCGCCGATCTCTGTGGGATGGAGATCCTGCCACGAGTTACATGAAATCAACGGTTGATGACCTCGATTGATAAGTGTTTTTTGGAGGGGTTATAATTATAATAGTTAATATAGTGATACTGTATACTCAAAGAAGCAAGTGACAACTGGGGGGTTAAAACTGAGAATTGAGGTATTTTGGAAACCAAAACATACCAACCAACCATGAGTAAAAGCAAAATTTGCTCAGGTGCAGTCCAATGGGATCCAATGGGCGTCGTGAAACTGCCAGCACTTCTTGGGTCCATCTGGGTACCACGCTGCAATGCTTGGCAGATCGTTTTATGGGCATGGGTCAAAATTGGGTCCACCCTCAAAATTGGATGATCATATAGATACTAACAACATCTAAAACAGTCCAACCAGCCTTGTGGTTCCAGGGCCTTGAAATGGAACACAAAAATCCATCGCCAACTACTGCACTTTGGCCGAAAACCTCTGACTTGGTGCCTCAGGCACATCTTCACGTCTACCGTGGCACGGTGACAATCTCAGCCTCATGACAATGGCCAATACATGTAACGCTAGACAGACATGGTTCAGAATTCAGAACAAATCCTATTTGTAGGAAATCTTCACCTGGGTCGAAGGTGAAGAACTTGAATACAAGTCTCTTTGGCCCCTAGTTAATAGTTAACATCTTGCGACTTGTTCAGGCGATTTTGAACTTTCATCACTTTCTTGAGGGATGTGTCTGGGAGTCTGGTCTTACAAGGATGATTTGATGGAGATCACAGGTGGATACACCCTGGGGGAAGAGAAGCACGACTTAGCAGTTTGGAAAAAGATGGGCAAAGCATCTAGCAGTGGCGGCCTGGATGATATCCACTTCCATCATCTTCCATCCACTTTCACATTAGTTTTCTGAAGGGCAAGAATGTCAGAGCCTGAAAATTCTGAGGTTTTGACTGTTTCGCACTTCCTGCCCCTGACCACCTTGCCCTTTGACGCTGCTGGCCGATGTCCTAGTGTGGGCAAGCCGTAAACACCTCGCCGGGGTCACTGCTATGATTGGAACCTCCAATATCTCTTGTGGCTTTCAGCCACCAATTTCAGGGGGGTTGCGGGTTTACAATTCAGGTCCGCTGGAGCATCTATAATTCTTGTTTTGCTCCTGAAATTTGGGACTAGAACCATGGTGCAGTAGTGAGACATGACCCAGACTTGTCCCATTTTTTTGGAACAACCCCCCTTCGGTGCATAAAAGGGACGATAGGGCCTATTGAACCATGCGATGAATGACGTAGTGATCGACCGCAACACCTTGCTGGTGAAACACCAGGCCTGCTGGCCAATAGAACTTAAATGTTAGGCGATGAGCTCCGGAAGTTGTGCATGAACAGCAGTCCACTAGGCAATTCACTGGACAATTTTGCATGGCAATTTAAAGGTTAGATTGGATAGACCATCATTTACCAGCATTACCACCATCAATGACCACCATTCTTTACTGAAAGATGCTGGCAAAATGGTGACGCCAAGGTAAGCAGGCTCAAGCCATGGGCTGTGAAGAGATCGAGGCGTGGGAGATGACTGGGTTCAGCCGATGCCCGTGATTTTGCTGGAAGATCATCATGTTCTTAATAAATATATAGAGTATATATATAGAGTGATATATATATATATATAACTCTATATATAAGATATATATGAATATACAATTCTTAATATTTCTTAATCAATGTCTTAATGATTAATGATCGGAATCACCCAAGACTTGGAGTTTCGTTTGAAGATATGCTAAAGGCGTTATGATATATTCTTTTTGGAGGCAAGATAGTCTCGTCAGCTTGATTTGTTCTTGTGTGAGACAGACAACGCAAAATGGCACAGACTGTGTACTAATAGCATATAAAAACTATTAACAGCGTATAAATGCTACTAATAGCGCATAAAGGTCACTCTGACCGTATTTGAGATACCCTAGCTTCCAAAATGGCAGAATTTGGGTTAGCTTTCATGTATCATACCGCTGTAGCACTGTACCACACAATCAGATGCTGCGCTTGAAACGTAATGGTGTAGTGCTAAGCCCAGCACTGAATGACTTGTGTTCCCATTCTTTCACTATTTGGGGTAGATTGAACTCCCCACGTATCTCTAAGAGTTAAGAGAGAGGGGGAGAGAGAGAGAGAGAGAGAGATAGACAGACAGACAGACAGACAGACAGACAGACAGACAGACAGACAGACAGATAGATAGATAGATAGATAGATAAATAGATAGAGAGATAGAGAGATAGAGAGAGATCAATCATTATCAGAGAACCCTGCTGCACTGGCCATCACTTGGGATTGAGGGACACTGCGACAGAATGGATACCAGCAAGATTCGCCACAGTTGATTTGCCATAGATTTTTTGTACATTACATGTACAAATTGTACTTAAATTATCATGAAGTACCAAAGCACATATCCATTGAAGGTGACGTATATAGACAAATAGCATCTATGATCATATATACGTTATTATCCTCAAACATGATTGAAACTAATCCATATGCTTCAAGTTCACCTCCCCGTATATCCAGGACCAGCTGAGAAAAGTCAGGAGCAGTGCTCACGCACCCTGGCTGAAAATGGGACCCCAAACCATACCAAAACCATTGGGTTCACACTAGGAAAACCATCCAACTGTATTCAATTTTACAGATTGAAGGTACCTTCTAATTTGCCATAGTTTTTTCAATTTTGATGATTTTTTTTGCAGTTCTCGTCAGTTTCTTATTGAAACCACTGGTTTGACCCTCTGACCCAACAGACTTTGCGTCTCCCAGTGCTTCGCTGCATGAGGTCTATGGTCATAGCACTATCAGAAGCCTGCAGGCGCGACTTCTGGAATTTGCGGAAGCAATGTTCGGAAAACACACACACAAAATGAAGATTCGTCACTTTAACCCAAGAGATAGGGGTGCACACGGGCCTCTAATCGGAAGTGGAATCCACTCTTCAAGTCCCAATCCAGTTCCTGCCTTGGCGTTTTTTCTTCTATATTTTAATGCCAATGGACCTAATATAAGGATTTTTCAGAACACTGGATCTAACTATCTCCCAATCCCTGCTTGTGCAGGTGCATGGTGGAACAACCTTTGGAAACCATGCACTGGGCCTGGTCACTGATGAGAACGAGGTACCTGGCAGGTATTTTGCATCATCTAAGATGCAGATGCTTTGAGGGCCATTGATTTTGAACCAACAGATGCAGATGTGCAGTGCTTATTTCGTGGAATTTATGGATTTGAGTTCCGTTTGTTTTCCTTGTACTTTCTGGATCATTCAAGATTCTGTAGAGATGTTTCTAGATATCTCATATTCTTGTTCAGGATATTTCGTTATTTTGCTTTAGGTGTTAGTTAGTTGGGGACATCGTGAAAGCATTTCAGGTCTGGGACCAGCAGTTTCCCGGTGTTGTGCTGTCTCCCAGAAGCTCCAAAAAAGGCAGTTTTGCTGGGGTTGAAACCATTACGATCAAGCATGGATCAAATTCAATACCCTAAGATTACCCACGCCCCTGTACCTTTAAAGCCTTCCGCCCTGGACCAGGTGCCAGCTGGTCCTCGCTTGCTGTTCGACGGAGCCAAAGGTGTGGGGGGCCCGAAGCCCTTTCAGGAAATCGTTTGAGGAATAGATAGGAATAGTATAAAATTCCATATGAATCTTAAAGATTGGGTAGAAGTAGAAGGAACATGAAGAAACATCCAAGAGACATCCAAGAAACCAGATTAATAGGTCAGGTTCATGGGGCACTCCATTTCCAAGGTCCAATTTAGCCGTTGCCATTTCAATTGCGTTGCATCACCCGAGGTGGTGAAGAGCAGTGCGTGAGACCGCGGTAATGGAGTTGGGATGAAGTCTCAAAAGGTCAAGCAACACCTTAGGCGGGTACAGGCGGGTACAGGCAACAGTAGACAGCCTCTGTTCCCAAATCTCAGATTGCAGCTGTTCCCACATCTCAGATTGTTTGACTTGCTTTTCAATAGCCAGCCCTGTATCGCCTGTATGATCAGCAAACGAAATGAAATTCTCTTGTGAATGAAGTGAAACCGGCTGCGGCTCACTGGAAATGCGCTTCACGGGCACCATGAATGTCGCAACTGATTCGATTTTTGCTGGGAGTCTGGGGTGTGATCCCTGGCCCAGATCGACGAACCCGTGCATCATCCGTTTGATGCTTGCAGTCTTCCTACTTTCCCTATACGCTCAGAGTGTGAATCCATTCGTAGAAAACAGAAGTTGGTACCAGTGTGGTTGAAGGCTTGTGGGGAATGCATGCTATGCAAGGCTGAAATGACTGATATATGATATAATGATAAAGCTCATTTCTGTACTGTTGCCGTGTGAGGATGCCGTAAATTGATACATGCTGCTCGCACATATAGTACTTCTCGATACCAACTTGGCAGCTTTCAGATCCAAGAATATAAATTAAAAACATTTAAAAACTGGATACTGTACCCCTAGGAACTTGACAGTTCTGTGGAGTGGATCCTCAACAATGACCAGCTATGTCAGCTATGTCATGTGGTTCCCACAAACCCGGGTGCCGCGAACAACTTTTGATTGATCCATCTTTCCATCCCACCGCAGACTGGAGCGATTTGCCTCGATGTGCTGGGCAAGGTGTGGCCTGGGGCTGATGACCAAAGCTGGATCAGTTTTTTTTCGGCGACACAATGCTGGAAGATGACTTCGATGATTTTGTTGAAAGATGTTGAAAGGGCTTAATCTTCAGGGGTTGCATGTTCTAGTTCGTTAATTGCCAAACATGATTGGAACATGGACGTTAAAGTCCACGCGGTGAGGCTTGGAACCTACAGAATCTACTAACATCTTCAAGTAACTTTGGGCTATCACTATGCCCAAAAAAGCTTCAGATGCATTCAATTTAAGGGTATGCATGTGCCTGACATTTGGTGATGTTTTGCTACCTAACTTTTTGGCAGCTGCCATTCGATGACTCATTCCAAGAGTTATGTAAACGGTATTTTTTATCGATCTTGGTTCAGCACATTCTTTGGTGCTGGTCGTGTCCATATGATTTCTTGCTTACTAGCCAGCTCATCAATTTGATGGATAATCTAAGCAGTACTATACATCCCACTGTAGTTGTTGCTATTTGTATCGAGTTGTATTCCTGTGTTTTTTGATGTATTTTTAAACATTTATTTTAAACTTATTTTCCACTTGGATTGGTCCAGTCCAATACCCGTCAATACCCATGCATCGTTGTACATATATCATTGTTCGGTAAATCCACACTTGAATGAAAGTTTTTTTTCATATTGTTCCCAATCTTTCGTGAGTGGGCATCCCGAAGCTCACATCCCCATCTATTGTTCAGGAGTGGAGCCCTGCCTTGACGATTCGCACAGCGCTCCTTTCAATTCAGGTGGGCCAAGCACTTGAAGATTTAGCGAACTTCCATGAACTTCCCGTTTCTATTTTAGCTGCATCAAGCCAGTCAATCAAGACGTGTGACCCAACATGATAAACCACTCAGTACTGTAGAATTCAATGCGTGGACTACGACTTATCCATATTTGAGGATCTTCTCTGTGGACCGGTTTGATACGAAGATTCTTTAACAGTCATACAAATGCAGAGCTGCTGACATTGCCCTACTGATGGTGAGGCATTGCTGTCCTCTCCGGAACCTGACGATCCTCAAGATGCAGAGGCAGCTGCTGGGGGAAGCGCATGGGCTCAATGCCAATTCAGTTATCTGTCAAAATCTAACCCTCATGGATTTGGACAATATTTGGCGGTAAACCATGCCAATTCTAGGGTAGGTAGCCAGTTAGCCACCCGTACGACCTTTTCCCTATGGAAGTCAATCGTGGCCAGGTACCAAGCTGGATCCGGAGAAGAGTTGCAAATTCAACGTAACTAGTCGAATTGAGTCCAATCCCAGGTCGCCCATGTATACTTGACATTGTGCAAAACATCATGCCGAGATGAGAAAAGCGAGTGGATGCAGGTATTCACCCCAGCAAAAATGACACCGAAACTCTCCTAAGGCCTAGCAATAGAAAACATCGTTAAGACATGTTAAGACATGGCCATAACCATGTCCGTTGCAGCACTGGGAGAGGTTGCGGAGATGTACAAGCACAATAGAGAACTCTTCGTCCAGGCCATAGGGCCCGCCATGGCCCGCCGATTGGATCCAGATTCCGGATCGACGAAAGATTCTTGGGTGGAACATGTGCGAGAAACATGGGCTGGAGGCTGGTGGCATGATGTAGCAGAGAGAACACCAAGAGTTCAGTCAGTAGTGTAAGTGGTGAAGTACGGCCTGTACGTGGTACAGCTGTGGTACAGCTATGCAACACCTGGGTCTTCCATTTTCGAGGCACGAAGATCTGTGTTTGGTTTATACATACCGAGTTTATGCTCACCATAAAACCCATGCGGCGCACAGACGGCCAAATACTGGACGGAGACCTTCGCATCCGAGAAGAAGTCATCAAATGACGAGAAGGTGCTTGGCGAGGGTTGTGTTCCGCCGGGGGTATGCCCGCTTAACACTGGACTCCTGAAAAGCAGTTGCAGGTGGGTCGCAATTTATTTGACCTCAGATGTTTGTCTTTTTTTTTCCCGAAGGTTCCATCCAATTCGGCGGTGTATCAGAATTTTGCCTTGGCCAATTGCTTCCAGAACTAGCTGGCCTTCCCCAGACCTTGCAGTTCCACCGTCATTCTAGCCCCTCATTCACGACAGTTGCTTGTAGAAGTTGCTGCAACAGACTACACAGCTTTTGTCAGCAAGGAAGCACTTCGTTAGTGAGCACAGAGGGTGCTACAATTCAAATCCAACCTGGTGAGTAATGTCAACCCTTCAATCGTAGCATGAATACCGGCACAAAACACCCAGCATGGTCCAACGTACTTGGCTAAGTCTCGTGGTATGTCGACACATGCCACAGCGGTGCCAGATACAAAAGATTGTGGATATGGGTTTTACCCAGGAACAGGCAAAGTCCCTGACTCAGTTTCAGCTTACAGAGGTCCAAAGTTAGAGGCTTGTAAGCTGTGATGAGCGCTAGGCTGCGCGATGTTTCCAAAATTTTAGGTTTAATTCTAAGTTGCTGAAAATATCGAGATCTTCAAGACATTTCCCCGCTAGTCACTAGTCCCCACATCTTCAACGCTCCGCAGTCCTTGAGGTCTGCGCTTGAAAAGCACAACTACGATGAGACTACGGCGCAGAAACCCAGAAACTCCGCACAACGAAACTGAAACAAAACTCAGTCAATGGATGTCAATGTAGGTATGTAGTGTAGTTTTGAACACCAGAAATTCTGACATTGACATTCTTTTCATTTCAATATTTGCACGTAGCGATTTTCAGGGTTCTATTGTTGATGTAGGTGGTGGTGTGTATTGAAGGTTGAAGTGTTGGTTGCTCATTCAAATAGGAAAGCAATTTGCTCCCGAGAAATTCGCTTGAAAGCTTAGCAAGCATCGTGATGTAAATGATCAGGATTTTGAAAGCTTACGAATCATCGGAGACTTTTGGGTCACCTGCACTTGCTACACTATGCTTCAGAGGGGCTGCAATCAAACGATCCTGCACTCATGATAGTGAACGGACGAAGCCTCTTGGAATGTGCCCAAATTCGCTATGTCCAGGTTTAATTGCGGATTCGTCAAATCTATGATACTTTCTTGTTGGGATGGCCAGCCACTCATCAATGGCCATTTTAGGAACCTAAATTGGAGGTACCTACCATATACCTGCAACTTCCTGATGCTTAAAATTTTGGTCGTTTCCCAAACAGCTAAAATTTCAGCCGTTTCAAAACAGAAATGCTCTTGTTTTCAAGAAATGCCGTTTCAGCCCTCGGTAAGGTT
>Ga0126342_10001085_pt1 | contig 36035 bp, 35 predicted proteins | sample Cyp1metagenome_FD_92528 | JGI IMG/M metagenome (GOLD analysis project Ga0126342, IMG submission 92528) | Coral microbial communities from Lord Howe Island, Old Settlement Bay, Australia - Cyphastrea 1 metagenome | ecosystem: Host-associated > Invertebrates > Cnidaria > Coral ... | reverse complement strand
TATGATTCGCAGGTATGATTCGGGGTATGGTTCGGGGTATGATTCGTGGGTATGGTTCGCAGAACTCGAACTTCCCACCCTTACTAAAATCTGCACACCTGAAAAAAAGACACAGCCATATATTATAATGTTCATAAAACATCATCACCCATAGTTATTGGGAACCAACTTAGCTTAAATGGCCCCACTTTGTAGTTGTTCTTTTAATAATTGGGAATGATCTATTCTAGTAGGGTTAATATTCTACATGCCGTAACAATAAAATGACCATAGTAAAATGTTGTATTTATAATCATATAATCATATAATCCCTGTCAACTGTAGCATGTCCACCACAAACCGAGTTTTTCTTGCAAACCCCCATCTCTTGGGGCCCCCTTCCTGTGGAAAGAATGAGATTCCCATGGGACTATATTTTCTGGGGGGTCTTTAATATGAATGGAGGATGGGACTGTATTCCTAAGTTTCTGGTTAAACAATGTCATCAACATGCCATTCACCGAGGTTTAATATATATATATATAAATATACATAATACAAGTCATTTAGCATTTTTCGGGAAGTCTTTTACAGTTCTACTTTTTTGGGGATTGCGGCCCGGGCTATCCCAAGCTCCCACACTGACTGGCTGCCGCAAGATGTGCTTGTCTGGTGCGATCCATCATATGGATGAACCTTGGTAATCTTACTGGTGCAAAAACCCTCTGGTAAACGTTAACAAAAAAATATGGGAAAATCACCATGTTTCATATAGGTAAACTATGGAAAATCACAATTTTTAATGGGTAAACTATGGAAAATCATCATTTTTAATGGGTAAACTATGGAACATCACCATGTTTAATAGAGAAATCCACTATTTCTATGGTCATGTTCAATAGCGAACTGTTAGTCATTACCAGGGGGTAGTAGGGTTGCTGGATGGGTTGCTGGGGGTTGGGACTTCACCTTGACATCCGAAACCCATGAGTTTCTTCAGCATGTTACCCTCTGGTAATTTGTTACATAGCTATGGAAAGATCCACCATTTTTCATGGGAAAATCCACTATTTCTATGGCCAAATTTCAATAGCTATGTTTGTTTACCAGAGAGTATCTTCAGCACATGGATTTGAAGATAGGGTACCCGGCCTGGCAAACTAACATAACGAACTGGAAAGATCCACCATTTTTCATGGGAAAATTCGCTATAAATGGTGATTTTCCATAGTTATGTTAAATTACCAGAGGGTACCCCAATTGGCGTGATCATCTTCCTCATTTAAATTGCCATACATTGTTGGGCATATCCTATTTCCCAAAAAATCAAGCTGTTCGTTCTACATATCCCATGATATATATATATATATATATATATCCCCCTGCACATTTACCAGGTGACGTCAGGGCAACCATTTTGTAGGGGACCCAGCTGTTAACCTTACAAAGTCTCATGGTTTGGACTTTATAAAATGGGTTGGGTAGGAGGCTTGGTTGGCTTGGTGTGATTCCCCAGCAAACACCGAAAACCTACATGTTGGTCAATTTCATGCCCACGTTTTGCAGTTTCAATGGATTGGTTTAAGGGAAAATCTACAGGAAAGCCCCATATTTAATGGGAAAATCTATGGTTTCCTGTAAATTTTCCCTTAAACCAATCCAATCACAGTTTCTTTGCCGAAAAAAAGCCGTGAGATCGTCAGGGTCCCCGGCTGCTCCTGGGACAATTTCTGGAAGATGCCCAATTCACCTCAGAGCCGTGGACGTCCCAGCGAAACGGCCATACCTTGGACATACCCGGCCTGGTAAACTATGGAAAGATCCACCATTTTTCATAGGTAAACTATGGGAAATCACCATTTTTAATGGTTAAACTATGGGAAATCACCATTTTTCATAGTTAACTATGGAAAGATTCACCATTTTGAATGGGTAAATTATGGAAAAAAATACAATTTTGTAGCTGGGTAAATCCACTATTTCGACTGGGCCATGTTCAATAGCTGTGTAAACGTTTACCAGGCCGGGTAAATCAACATTGGATCATCCTTTTTGGCCGGCAACGAAATCATCATTTTGAGAACAATCGAGAACAATCCCGGAATATTGCTGGTTATAGGTTCCGTTCATATCCATTAACCATCACCCATATGCTCCATGTATTGTATATTTACCTACATTTGGGTGATTATTAGGGCAAATGTAGGTAAATATACCATACATGGAGCATATGGGTCATAAATAGAAAGGTCAATTTACAAGTTTCCCTCGTTTGTGGCTATCATTTCCCTATGTGGGTTTGGCTGAACATATAACATTTCCAAATCCAATGCACATAGAATATGTTTGTCTAAAAAACATGTACAATAGTCAATAGTGTACAATATTTCAAGGTATACCGGTATACCCAGTTTCAGACACGACATCATATTGTACACCTACAGTATATCTGATTGGTGGTTTCAACCCCTCTGAAAAAAATATTAATCAGTTGGGAGTATTATTCCCAATACATGGAAAAATAAAATCCATGACCCAAACCACCAACCAGATATTGTACACCAACCAGGTATTTTTGTCCCATATCATATTCCCAAGAATTCCCTATTCCTTTGTCATATGGCTTGAGTCCTGGGTAGTCCTGGCCCTTTGTCACCTGGTTCCTGAAGGTTCCTAAGGTCCGAACATCCACGAGTCGACTGGTACAAGTTCCAGGGCACCAAAGTCTTCGCACCACCTGCCGCATGAGCTCCAATGACTTACCCGGCCTGGTAAACGTTAACAGTTTGCTAATTTAACATAACTATGGAAAATCACCATTTATAGTGAATTTTCCCATGAAGAATGGTGGATCTTTCATGATCTTTCCATAGTTATGTTAAATTACCAGAGGGTAACAGTTTGCGAACTGGAAAATGGCCCAGTCGAAATAATGGATTTACCCAGCTACAAAATGCTGGATCTTTCCAATTCGTTTTTTGGTAAACGTTTATATACCAGTGACTTATGGTTTATGATTTTATGACCATGGCAAATATGGGTATGGATCAATACCTATCAATACCAAGGTTTTGACACACTGCCATATATCGCCAATGATAGGATGAACATAGCCAGGTATTCATACAAGGTGGAGCCCCCAAGATAGCTAAGTTGGTTTATAAACCCCATTAACTATAGTTATAAGTACCATAAACCATAGTGAAATTGGAGTTATATTCACCAACTTAGCTATCGAACGGGGGCCCCACCTTGTAGAATATGGTGATTTCACCAACATCAAATGGGGCTTGACAAATGGGATTTTGAAACGACCAAGGTGGTGCCCGAAAAGATGTGAAAAGTGAACGTTGCTTAAGAAAAACCATAGGAATAGTATAGGAAAATGGGAAAATCATGGGAAAACTATAGGAAAACCATAGGAAAATGGGAAAATCATGGGAAAACCATATATATATATATAGATATATCTACCATAAACCAGTTCGTGAGTCATTGGAGTGATGTGGCCAACTGAACTCGATAAATCGCTCACTGGGGCACCCAGTAGGCCAACTCCAAGACTTTGGAGCGAAACGCCGAACGAAGCGCACCGCACCTTCTTGATACAGCAGCAAGCCTTTCCTAACGACAGCCGTGCTGGGCATGTTGCTGGAAAATCCGCCGGATACCACCCGGGATATCCGGGATCCTCCCTTGCAATATGATAGGCAAATATAGTAGTTTCTTTTTGTGGGTATATATATATTGTAACTCAACAATATAATTCCGTGTCTGAAACAGAGGTATACCACAGTTATACCAGAGTTATGGCACTCTACCAGTTCTAAGTACTAACAAAAACCCCTTTGTGGAATGCAAGATCCCATTTATAACCAGTTTTTCAGGGCCATTTATACAATGTGAGGCCCCCCAGTTATGTAAGTTGGTTTATAAGCCCCAGTAACTATAGTTATAAGTACCATAAACCAACTTAGCTATCGAACGGGGGCCTCACATTGTATAATTGGTATTTTGGGCCATAACTGCTCCAAAAGAAATGTGTTTTTTCGGGAAAACTGGGAAACAAAAATGGTGGATGCGGGGATACCCTGACACCGACAAATCTGTGAGGCGATCCACTGAAATGTTTACAGTATTCACTGGGTTGGTTTAAGGGAAAATTTACAGGACAACCCCATATTTAATGGTAAAAACCATGGTTTCCTGTAGATTTTCCCTTAAACCAATCCAATGAAGTATGTGATCTACAAACGTAACATCTTTGAAAACACTACCAAATAACAAATAAAAATGGGGAAACAAAAACATACAGTATGGATATTATTTAACCAACAATCTTGTTTGGAGTCTAGCTTACCACATGGGTGAAAACAAAGGAAATAACCGATAATGATACAAGCAACCATCCAAGAACCTGCACATACTCCAAAAACCCAGAGACGTAAACGATTGTAAACGCGTATACCATATTATAACAGCACCATAGATGGTGAGCAATTAATCATGAGACAATCATGTATACCCCATGGTAAACTAACATAGCTATTGAAAATGGTGATTTATAGTGGATTTTCCCATTAAAAATGGTGATTTTCCATAGCTATGTTGACATAACCACATAGCTATGTTAAATTACCAGAGGGTAATTAGCGAACTGCCCATTCTAAGGTCCCCACCTGGACGGAGCAGAAAACTGGCCATGTACTGATGACTGTTACACGATATTCCAATAGTATTGCTTATTACTCTATTGTTAAGTGTGTGAAGATTGTAAAATGTGAAATTTAGTGTGGATGAAACTCCATTGTTCCACTGGTGGTTAGTCACAGGGATAATACGAAGTTTTACTATGAACCATACGGGGAATGGCTCAACGAACTGTGTCGCTGTACTGCGATACCCACAACCATTTCTGGAAACGATCGTATCCAACAATTTTAGCCAGTGCGTCACTGTGTACCTTGTTCATCTTGGAAAGTGTACCATTATGATAGTAGAATTCCTATTATATCCCATAGGATCCATGTATGGTATATATGCTAACATTGGGGTATATTGATGGTAAATGTTACCATATATATACCATACATGGATCCTATGGGTATGGGTCTTGACGTCATTGTTACGGTGTCACTTTGACCTCCATGGCCTCGAGAGGCTCAGCCAGCTGAACGAAGCAAATGGGCTTGGAAAAATCCCGCTGTAAGCGAGTCAAAACGAGCCATGGGGACCCACTTGGGGAAGCAAAAGAGTAAATTGTTTAAAAGGAAGTTTGAGAAGAAGAGCGAGAAGGAGGAGAAAAGGAGAAAGAAGGGTTATAGGCTTGGTTAGTTGATTTGTGATGATGATTTGTAGCTAAGTTCTATAGCTCCAATAGAACTATGATTATAGTTAACAGGCTTTAAGCAAAGTTTCCAACTATTTTCTATGAGAGGATGAACATCCATACTTTTTTGCCTAAAATGATCTAAAATGTGCTTGTGAAAACCGGGATCGACGCTTCAAAAAAAAAAAACTTCTGATATCTGCCATATGCTCCATGTATGGAATATTTACCAACATTGGCCCGAACAAAATCACCCAGTCATGTAGGTACATATACCAGCACCATGTTATAGGCTTGGTTAGTTGATTTATGATGTTTGATAATCCCATTGATATCAAAAGACTAAAGTTTACTAAAGGATCAGTTTCTACCCATCTAAGATGCTTGGTGATCTGGTGATCGCCAACCAAAAATCGCTTCAAAAATCGCTTCAAAAACGTCGGCGCCGAGTGTCAACTGCACTCGTTCCGCCAGTAGGAGCTCCGCCTCGCCCCTGGCGACCCCGTCGGGCGCGCCGGGGCTCGTTGATCTCGTTGCCACCTGGCGGCGGCTACGCAACGGCAACAGGGCTAGGGACCTTGGAGTTCCATGGCAGAAATGGCACATTTCACTTGCAACATGTTGGAAATCCATGGAAAATCCATGATTTGTTTATGGCAAAAGTGGCACTTCAATGGCTTGAAACCAGATGAAAACAGAAGGACATTCAAGATATTCAAGTGGGAGTTAATCTGTTAAGCCAAGAAACAATATATGGAATTCATGGATTATTTATGGCTGTAATATGGCGCAAACATTTAGTTGGCCCATGAAAAACACTTGAATACCAATGACCAAGTTGGTGATAAATCCCATTAAACTCAATTAAATCCCATCAAGTCCAATCAATTTTAATTAGATTCCATTCAAACCGTATCGGTCAAATCAGCTACAGATGGAAATAACATCCCATCTAGAGTAATATAGAGACAGACATCTGGCTACTGCAAAACACTATGGGTTCAAATCCCGTTGAGTCCTACAAAATCCCATATGAACCTTTAATTATTAACCTACCATTTTCCAATGGCAAACTCTCCTGTCCTTCCCATCAATTCTATCCGCACCGGCGTGACATCGCAGGAATTGATGACCAAACCCAGAGCCAAAGGAGGTCCTACTGCGCTGGGATGGAGGTGGGGATGTTGAAGGATTTTGAACATCACTTTCAAGCATCTGTTGGAGATTATATCCCCAATATTTGGGTGATGTTCAATTAGGACATGTACCAACCTCTGCCTATAACCAAACCTATAACCCACTAATGCGAACCATGGTGCTGGTATATGTACCTACATGACTGGGTGATTTTGTTCGGGCCAATGTTGGTAAATATGCCATACATGGAGCATCTGGGATATACCAACCAATTTTTTATTTGAGATTCTCGGGTAACAAATGACAGACATTAACTACAATTATATATCCCCTACATCCACCGTAGTTCCCATATGCTCCATGGTGCTGGAATATTTACCGACAAAAATGGGTGATTTTGTTCGGGCAAATGTGAGTAAATATTCCAGCACCATGGAACATATGGGAATAGTAATTTATCAGAGTTCCAAGGGGTCAACGATTGAAACTATTACGTGATAAATACATATAAATATACATATTATAAATAATGTCAACCCCGGATTAATAAACCATGTTTTATCAATCAGGGGGGGTATTCCCCCAATAGTCATAATTTGATACTTTAATAGTACCTTCCCAATTAAACAGCCTAGGGATACCTAGGGGTTTATTCATCCCGGGTTGACATTACATGTTATGTACAAACGCACAAATGGAACCGCAAGAAACGGGATGTTGAAAATCCGCAAACATACCCTGACATGGTAAACATACAAAAAACATCAAAAACGACATAGAAAATTGCCCATTAATAGTTGATTTTCCCACTAAAAAGGGTGATTTTCCATAGTTATGTTAGTTTACCAGAGGGTATCAAATGGAAATGTTCAAAGGTAAAACATGGTAAGATTCACGATAGATGCACCGCGAAATGTTCCCCAAAACTACGCAATCCTAATCGTTTTCACACAGCTACTGCAGAAACTCAAACTTGGCTACCAAAGATGCTCAAAGAGCCGACTAATACCAGAGGCATGGACAGTACACCGTCTTTGCGATTGTGGCAGCAACCAATTAGATGGAATTCATGAACTGGATGATAATAGTGATAAAAATGAATGAAGCTAACTAAAAATAATAATACAGAAAATGATAGTCAAAGTGAACATGTGATACTGTAATACCCTTAAAACAATGTGATAACAATTCAACATCATGCAATTATAATAATACAATTGAAAAATGAACATTCAGTATTGGAGAATAAGAGATAATTCATAAGAATGATAATGGTCATATCATTATCTCCACTTTATCATTTTGAATGGGGATTGTGACTTGAATGCCAGTGACATGTTTCCATTTTTTTTGGTTGGCAAATTTTCGTGATGGAACCCGCGATGCAATAGGGATGGTTTCAATGGTTCCCAATTCTGCGACCATTTCATCATAGAGACAAACACATTGAACATTCATCGTTCAAAATAAATGCCAAGCACAAAAAAAACGATGATTTTTTTTGCACACAGGGAAAAAAACATCTAAGGACAAACAGTGCAATACATATCGCAGTTTAGAATAAAGCAATAATGTGCCCAACAAAGACCAGTTTCCTGCATTTAATGTTCCGCCCTGCCCCCCCCCTCCGGTCGAGAGGTGTCCAAAACAAGATGTTCGATATTGTTCGATGCTCCATGTTAAAAACAAATAAACAAAATTTGACAATTGGCGTTAACAATTTGTTTTTTTTTTAAACTGACTAAACACAATTAAAAAAAATCAATCGTAATTCCAAAACAGCAAAGTCCATGAAGACCTGGCTCCGCCGCATCAAATCTGCACTGCCAATTGAAACAAATCTAAAAAATGGGTGAATTCAATCATGAACAAGGCAATGCTGGAATGGAACATCAACAAAAATCATCTGATTGTGCTGGAAAACCGCCCATTTTCACCAATGATGTTTCCTATAATTATGCGTTTGGTGCCCTGTGTTCGTCCCAACATTCAGCAGATTTCAGCAGCTTGGTTACAATAGCCTTCCTGTCTCTATCACCAGTATTCACCAGTGGTTCCACCTGAAATCGACAAGGCCTCTAATAGCCCATTTTTTTGCCCCAAAAAACAAGAGAAACATCCCAAATCGTAGCCGTGGTCCATTTTGGACGAAACATGGCTTCACCATCCATTCTCCAGCATCATTGCTTTCGAAGTTGGTTGAATCCCACCTTCACAACCCAAAAATAGTGTGACCCAATGGTGGCGTCCTGCGCCGAAGGAGCTAAGCTCATCTTCCACCTCAAAACGAGTGTGGACGTTCTTCACCTTAGTCCGAGCACCAATCGAAGGTGACCCATGGCGTGGCGTTTTTCGGGACCGAAGGGCCCTTAGCAAAACATATCCCCTGTACATCCTACAAGTAATGGATATCCAATCGGGAAAAATCGAATATCAAACTATAAACATATATAGTATATATATATATATATGTGTGTGTGTGACTAATCATCTTCAGAAAATGAAGGAGAAGTTGGCTATAGTCGGTTTATAAAGCCCATTCACTGGTTTGATATATCATGCTACAATAAACCTTGGTGAAATTAGCTGCCAAACCTGGTAGCGGGTTTAATATGTTCTGGATCACCCCACTTGATATAGGAAGGATTCGTCTGTTGGGGGAAACATATGGCACATGTATGTTATATATATATATATGTATGTCTATCTATCTATCTGTCTATCTATCTATCTACCTATCTGTCTATCTATCTGTGGCTGAATTGTAGTATGTTCTATTGTTGATTAAATTGTTGTTTCTATTCTTCTATTATTGCTGTTATCACATGCTATCACTGTTCTGACTAAATTGTGTCAGATCCTTGGGGGGAAGGAACAACTTGTTGGGTCAATATTGACGTTTCCTAAATGGCTCATCAAACTATAAGTTTCAATACTACAGTGATCTTTTGTTTCGGATGATTTGGGGGTATCCCGGGTATCCCATTTCATAGGTTGAAAATTCGCAAAACATTGAAGTTCTACTGAACTACCCAAGGATCTCCAAGGTTTACCCTTAGACCCCCTGGGTCCAAGGGGGATTACAAATGTGACATGTCATCAATCGCGAGCGATTCACCATCTTTTTTGGGAGGGACGGCTTGGATGTGCATCCCGGGCATCGTAGGAGGGTAATAAACAAAATAAAACCAGATTTATTATTTGTATGTATGATATACCCTATATATTTCATATTTATAAATATATATATATATATATATACATACATATCATATCATATCTATATATGTAATACAGAATTAATAATATATTAATGCAATAAAATATACATAATACACATATCATATAATGTACATATAACATGATATAGTAAAATAAGTATATATATATATATATTGTGGGTTGCTGTAAACTGTGTTGCACTCGAAGCGGCCGTGATCTTGATCCTGGACAGGTAGTCCGAGAAGAGCTTGCGGAACCTGGGGAAGGGGAAGTTTTTCAGGACGCCAAAAGGCATAGTTGTCAAAAAAAGAAATAAATACTCTCTGGTAAACAAACAGTTTGCTATTGAAAATTGCCATATATAGTTGACTTACCTATGAAAAATGGTGATTTTCCATAGTTATGTCGGTTTACCAGAGGGTAATTGGTAGAATCCCATCCCTTCATCACCCCCATTTGTGTGGTCACAAAAATGTTGCTTTCATCCCGTGCATCCATGGCTTCTGTAGGCGGTTAATATGGGGGTTTCCATAGTCATAGGGGTGCCCCAAAATGGATGGTTTATAAGGGAAAATCCCAATCTAAAATGGATGATTTGGGCAATTTGGGCCACATCATACCTTTGGAGTATCTGCAGTTATGGCCCGAAATACCAGTTATAAATGGTGAAATGACTGGTTATTTCTCTGGGGTTGTACATTCTATAACAGTGTTTTTTCTTATGTACTTATATATATATAACTGATATTTCGGGCCATAATTGTGGAAAGCCGGATTCCACCAAAAATGATGTGCACATAAGGTGGCAAAACCAACCACATATAACTTTGTCAAGCAAAAAACATCTTACGAATATTCAACCACCAAAATATGCGAACGATATACTAAACCCAATGCCAAAGAGCACCTTTTTGTGTATGGTGTTTGATAGCTCCAAATGATAAAACTGTGCTAGGCGAGGCAGACAAGTGGAAGCCGTGCTTTTGCATTGCCATGTTAAATTACCAAAGGGTACCTATATTGGAGATAACTTACCTGATTGATGGTTTCAAGTTTCAATGCGCATGAAAAATTGAAAAATATAAGTTTTGCCGGTTTACCTATAAATTATATACAATTTTACAAAGGTTTACCCGTTGATCCAGTTTTCAAGGGGCTGACGATGGAAAACACCTCTGTCCCACCGAGACACATCTCTCGCTCCAGGCTTCTTCTTTGCGATTGACTGCGCATGTGGACAAACCTCACGTGTTGGCTCCTTTCGGGAGGTCAGCAGAAATCCGAATCAATCGTTGAATTAAAGGTACCATCTGGTTATTTAACATAGCTATTGAAAATCCACTGTAAATGGAGGTTTTAATGGGAAAATCATCTGTAAATGTGTCATTTTCCATAGCTATGTTAAATAACCAGAGGGTAAACATTAAGGGAAACAAAGAGAACAAAAGCCTTCTGAAGCATGAAATATGAGGGGTTTTACTGCAAAGGAATGTGATTTACCCCTAGGTTGGATGGTGAGAGGGCACCCCAAAACATCAACAAACCTGCGCGGGCGCGAAGGGAGCCCCATTCTGATCAGCCTAAGCTAATATAAATACCCAGCAACAAAAGTATCCTCTGGAAATCAAACGTATCAAGTGTCAATGGGAAATCCCCTGGCAATGTAGGTTGTATGGAAAAATCATCTATAAATGATGTATGTTCCATTGCCATGTTTGATTACCAGAGGGTATCTTGACATTCAGACTGAAAAGCAAACGAATCTGAACCCACCGGTCAGCAGTTGGATTTCCCAGTCACAACGACAGAAACATATCGAACTGTGTTCAACTATGTCAGAATGATTAATTCATGTCAAATCCTAGCCTTACTGCTGAGTTCACTAAATAATGCCCAGATGATAAGATCCGACAAACATCTTGGAACTTAAAGCACTTCACCTATACCTCAATTGGAGTCAGCATGATTAAGCACCATCTAATTGATGCTATTCATACATATATTTACCATTTTACATAGTATAATGTAATATATTTAACAGTAATTAATAGTTATATCTACCCCACTCCAATGCTCAATGGATTCAATAGATGTTATTTATACATATTACCATATATTACCATTTTACATTCATAGATTGACATAGTATAATATAATAATATAGTATATTTAATAGTATAATTAATGTATATATATATATATTAATCTATCAAAACCCAATAAATATTCATTACCCCATTTACCCCACTTTCCAATGCCCAGCGATCTCCCAACATTGGTCAAGGGGCTCTAATCGTTCCATCTCATTGGTGCGATGTTGGTAGACCTGACGATTCGGCGGACTGGGGGCGCCCGAAAAGAAGCACGCCCGAAGCACCACAGCCGTCGAAAACAAACAAATGAAGATGTTCAACCAGAAGTCAGGGAACACATGTCAATGTTTGTTTATTTGATTTATCAAATTGGGAATTAAATCATGATGAACAGGAATATCATGAGGGGGGTGAAGTCAAGAAGTCATAAATGTTTCATGAATTTTCATCTCAGTTTTTCCTACATCGCCCTGAATAATCTCTATATGATGTGGAAGGCTTCCCTTCTGAACCATGATTTCGTTTGGGGGTTGTTTAGTGGGGGAAGGGATGAAGGTGCTACACCCATCAGAAAAATCAAACACATTAACCACTCACTAGCAACGACATATTTTCTCTGGTTGGTGGTTGACCTACCCCATGATGACATTCCCAATATATGGAACAATAATCCAAATGTTCCAAACCACCAACCAGTATTTTCTTGCAAAAATCACCACGGCTAAACAAATTAACAAAAAACATTCACCAGCGCCGCTGTCTTTGCCAGGGATCCAGGAAAGACTTCCGACCAAACTAGCGGCCCGTTAGCTAAGCTGGCTTAGTTCACAGGAAATGATTAGGATTCAAAGTGTAACTAAATACTGTTACTGGTTGGTGGTTTCAACCCCTCTGAAAATATTAGTCAGTTGGGATAATTCTTCCCAATATATGGAAAATAGAAAATGTTCCAAACCACCGACCAGAAATACGATTATATACTCAACGGGCTTAATAAATTAATTTGCAGGGTGTACCAGTGTGTGCGTCATGAATTTAAATTCTCTTACGGCGCGTTTAGCCGTTTAGCTCAGATTTCCGACAGTAGCCCTTGTTTTCAGGACCAAGAGGAAGGTGTCTTGCTCCAAACAAATGTTAATCCGCCCTGATATCTGGGCAATTTACTATAATTGAGAACAGTTCCCCTACTAAACATCAATGTGAAATCTATCACCTGCAGAGCCTACACAGGAAATCAGCAACACATGTCCATCAACCACATTTTTTCTGACCCACCAGTCGCAAGAACTGTGTGTCATTTCACATTGAAAAACATGGCCCATGCTAGATTTTAGATGCCATCGGAAGAACTATCTTTCTTCGCTGGTTTGCATAACTCCCCACCTTCCCCACACCACTTGGCTTGCCCAAATAGCAGCGCTGTATGAGCTGGGCAAACCCCCGCTTTCTGAGTCTTCGGAAAGGAACACCTTTTCTGATGTTGTCTCGATACTTGTCCGGAAGAACGGTTCAGTCTCCGCGTTTCTTGAGCAACAAGAAGTACAGCAGGCTGCTGCGATGGTGATGTGATGGTGATTTGATGGGGGTATATATATATACTGGTTGGTGGTGCAATAAACAGCATTTTTCTCAAGTGAAAAATTCCAACCTGGACATGTGCCGGTGGTAATTCACGTTCAGAAAATTCCATCGTTTGATAATCTCAAAGCCAATTTAACGTGCTGGTTTCACCCTTGTTACCCTCTGGTTATTTAACATAGCCATGGTATAGATGGCCCATTTATAGATGATTTTACCAGCTAGAAACCTCAATTTATAAGGGATTTTCCATGGCTATGTTAAATAACCAGATGGTATTCTAAATCTTAGCGATCCTAAAACCACTACCATCTCCAGTGAAATCCTTGTTTTGAAACAATGTTCGTATAGAAATTGTGAACCATCGCTCAAGTATAGATGCAACATCAAAGGCATTAAAAGCTGGTATTTGATACCCTATCCTGCATTTTGAAAAACTGATTATATACGCATACATGCATATGCACATGCAGTTTTATATATAATATATATATATGTACATATACATTTACATACATATGTTTTTCTTAGTGTAAAACCCAATTTATGTCAAAACAGTAAACCACTACCCATCCAAGGTTTGCCTTTCCCGCACCTCTTCTCGTGTCAACCATTTGCATGCAGGTGCCACTACCAGGGTCAACCTGCAACGGCAGCTGGGCTGAGAATCCAGGCTATAGTAATCCCTTCTTGTTTTTTTGCATAATATCAAAACTGGTTGGTGGTTTCAACACCTCTGAAAAATATGAAAGTCAAATGGGAGTACTATTCCCAATATATGGAAAAATAAAACATGTTCCAAACCACCAACCAGATAATTATCATAATTGAGCAGAGTAGAACTGGTGAGTGTTCAACAAATCTACATGTTGAACATCTGGAACTGGTCAGTAAACCACTTTGAACCATTTCCAACAGAAATCATTAGATTTTCTATGGCATCAACGGGTTGCACATGGCTAACGATCTAGAAAGATCAAGCGAGTACAGCAATTAAGTCTGATCCAGGCGAGATGTGTCCCTTGCTGGTCCCCCTGTTGTCGAATTCCAACCCTGAAAATTCACATGGCCACGGACGACAAGAATCAAATTTAAAACAGCAACACATCGCCAACGCAATAAATTTCAAGAATCAAGTTTTTCACATCACCCAGTTTTCAAGAAAATAAATCACTTTACGTGATTTCCTATAGGTTATGCTAAATGAGTAGATTGCGCACCCATGACAGTCAAAGTGTTGCTCAAATGACATAAGATCATCGAACTTCGGCCCTGCTCTGTCAGGTTCCCAATTCCAAGCTCGCTTTCATGACAGTTGAAAAATAATGTGGGAAACCCAAGGCCATAAACCTACCATTTGGGGATGGTTTATAGCATGGTGCTTCTGGGATGTTTTGGAAATGCTTTATCATTGGCTTTACCAAATTATTGTGTTGAAAATCATGCCCAGTCCTACCCTAGACCCATTTGTACATTGTTTGTTCTACATTGTGGAAACCCAATCTCTGTTATACCGAGCCAAAAGGTTGTTTTTTGCTGGTATTGCCCAAGAAAGCACCATCAAACCCAGCGACAGGGGCTGATTGAGCCGCTGACTCGTTGGGCCTCATAAATGTTCATAAGCATGGGCATGGATCCAATTTTGCAACTCTTCAGACATGAAACATCGACCAAAAAAACACCCCCATCAGCCCTAGGTTTCCGGCCGGTTCACATACAGTTATAAACGGCCCTTTTACCAGTTGTAAGTCAGTTAAAACATGCTAAACATGTGAAAACTTAAAACCTCATTTATGGAATGACAACCCCATTACAACCATGAACAAAAATGGTCAGAGGGCTTTAAATCCAATTAAATCCCAATAAAATTCTAATGAAATCCCATTCAATCCCCATGGATATTGATGATTCTGTTCGCATCAACTCGAAATCACAGCCGCCGGGCCCCAGGGGCCCCAGGCCCATCGATCAAGATTTCCAACTCACCTTGCATTAGCGACCTTGGAGTAGTGGAGCAAAGGGGAACAAGAAAAATTGCTGGAAGATGATCTGGAAATGGGATCTTAATGGGATCTTAATAACGATCATAATCAAAGTGGTTTGTTTTTTTTTTATTGGTTGGGATCTTCACAGGTACTTTCCAGGTTTCTTTTCGACATGAATGGAATTGATCCTCCGGAAATCAAACGTAGCAATGGGAAATCCCCTATACATGAAGGTTTGAATGGGAAAATCAATATATCAATTCGTCCATTTTTGAGTGCCACGTTTGATTACGGGAGCGTTAAAAGAGGATGTGTTTGTTTCACCAAAAACCATGCATATGGATGACATTGGGTCTCATCATTGGGTGAAACTGTTGGCAAGTTCTTAAGCAGTAATCAATCAACAAGTTGTTGAACCACCAAATGCATCCAAATGCAGAAAAAGTAACCAAGGATCGCAGAGGAAGGAAACATTTAGTCAGGAATGACTTGAGAATGGGCAACGGATCTGATTTTATTGCAAATGAGACAATGCCAACACACACAGACACACTCACATGATTACAACAAAAGACGCGTTTGCCATAGGTGGTACGGGCAACCTCAAATATCCGCTTATTCATTGCAGATCCATGATATTCTATGATCATCAAACACCGTGACCAAGCCTGACGAAGTGGGAATGCAATTTCAAAGATCCCCCCCAGGGAAACACCCGCAGGTCACAAAACGAAACAAAATTATCCTTCCATCAACATGACCTGAAATCAACCTGTCAACCTGGCAGCCCTGTGAATTCTGGCTGAAAAGATTTGGGTTCGTCCTAACATGAATTAGCTCATCTAATCCCATCTCCATGTTGATCAGAAACATAAGATGGGGTTCAATCATTGATGATGCATCCATGAAAATTGGACCTTGAAAATTGGTTTATCCATCACCAACTGCGTGGGCCAAATGAACAACCGCGGAACAGTTGAAGCATCGCCGATGAGAGCGTCCCGGCCTGTCAACAAAAAACACAGCAGGCCGAGATGCAATGCGTGTATCATTACATGCCACCACATGTGCATGTATGCTAAACGATTGTTATGTACAAAGTAAACATGATGTTTGTGTATATGCGCATATATTTTAACAAAGACATGGTCGCATATACATGCATATACTATATTTCAAATAGCTATCAAGTGTATGCATATATGGAGGCACTAGCGGAAAACATAGTAGTGTGACAAATTCGACGTATGTGTTTTTGCAAGAAAATCATTGTCTTCCCCTAACATTACTCGATCAATAATTTTGAAAGAACTACTAGTACTAGCATTCACAAATTACAGATAAATTACATATAGTTTAGGGGTATCTGCGTAACATTTTTGGAAGTGATTCATGGCCTAGTTTTTGTGATTTGCAGGGCCAGGTCCAGATAAACAAAACATGATTGTTTTCACATGCTATCTCCTTTGCTTTCTTGAACGTTTTGAATGAACATCCGATGCTCCACAAGGAGCATCTTTGTCTGGGAATCGTGTTCCCCAAATCCCGCAATTAAACAAATCATTTTCCTTAGAGCAAATGTCATTAAAAGAAATGAATTCACATTTTTGGACATGCCCCCCCTCAGAAAAACAATGCTTTCACTTATCCCTAAGCACGCCTTGACCACAAAGGGAAGGTCGCTGCCCAGGAACAGTTCATCCAAGGGCTCGGGATTCAAGGCCTCAAATCATGGCTTTCAAATTGATCTAGCAGAACCTCCCCACCCAAAAAAAAAACTCAGAAATCTCAGAGCACTGACTTCGAGCGGGCGCTTTATACTTTTTATTGGCGTTTCTTCCCTCTGGGCCAAGGTGACAGTTGGGCAATGGTCATCCCCAAGGCCGCTAGTGGCCACATCTGGGCATTAGCCAAATTTCCTGATACACTGACGAACGATGATATGACTTGATGCACCATAAAACCCACGAAAATCTGGTCACGAAGAAACTGAAAAATCATACAACTCAACTATAAATCCCCTCCTGCTTTGGTTAAATTTATTCTTTGTCAATGAAAAAACACATTTACCCATTGAAACTCGGGCGCCGCCTTGATCGCCAGTATTAAACTGGATGAACAATCAGTTGGGGAAGGGCTCGGGGTTCATTCTATTCTACCGATATCACCTAGCTTGGGCAAGCACCACTCTTGCTCACATCCTTAGTTCATTGAGGTTGATCAACTCAACTACAACCAGCTAAGGTTTACTTGGATTTACCCTCAACATCCCCGAACAACATATCAAAGGTTCCAAAAATTCTGCATTTCCCACTAACAAAAACATCGCTTCAAACAACCCAGGTCCCAATTTTCTGACTTGATCCATGACATCTAAAATATGACGACGCTCTGCGTTTCTTGCGCTCCGAGCTCCGGGGGGTTAAGTTTCCGGGCCAAATTTCTGAGTTCCAGGAAACCACTCAAAAGTCCTGGCAGAGGCTGAGGTTGGAGGATTGCAAAGATTGGCCACTGGAAAGGGATACTGGGCCTAACTTGGAAACAGCTAATAGTTAAGCAGCATCTTGATCTTAGCAAACAAACGAACCATGAACATCCAAAATATGTTTATTCCATGGTATCGCCGGCACTATCTACGTTTCCACCCTTTTTTGCTAGGCAGCAAACTTAATCACCCCCTATCCTGTCTGAAAACCAGTCCTAAATTCAGATGTTCCGCGTTGAAACCATTGATGAACTTTTTGGCCTGACCTTGCAGTAGTTCTGCCTCAGTGACGGATCGCATGTCTCACATGGGTTTGTTTCAAGCCACGGGCTGGACCAAGGGTGCGAAACGCTGCCACGCAGTCTCTGCCACTTGGTTTTGGCACGTTCCACCAACCAACGGTAAGGAAGACAAATTTGAAAACAGAAAAACCATGACTTTGCCCTACATTGAATTTTCCACTGGCTTACTTCCATCCACTTGTCCATGGCTAGTTTTGAACCTTTGATACATACATGTAAATTGTACATAATCATCCCGGCAGACCGGGAACCGTGCTCGTAAAAACAACGTGCTAAAAAAAAATGTCGTTTTCACTACAGCGAAGCGCACATTTGTATGAGCCAAATTTGGCCAAATTTTCGCGCGGTAATTTGGCCAAATTCCCGTTTCGTGAGGGCTTTGGACACTTTTCATTGGGTCTGATAGGCGCTTTTTATTGTCTTTTCAAAGCAGGCGCTTCAGCGTTGAAATGGTTTTTGCTGGAGCCGAGTATATATGTAGATTCACATATCGCCATTGCCAGCATTTCACATACAGGAGAAGATCTTTGCTCTTTGAACCCCACCCCACCACTTCGTGCATACACCGTATAGCAACAACACCAGAGATCTCTGCAGCGTAGCAACATATAACGTACGAAGTACAAGGAACGTTTACAGTTTACATGGCCCCCTCCCCCACCCCACCCCACCCATCCCACCCCTTCATGTATATCACCGCAGCAAGAGCACCAGAGATCCCTGCAGCGTAGCAACATATAACGTACGAAGTACAAGGAACGTTAACATGCCCCCCTGCCCACCCCACCCCACCCCATCATGATCTCCGAACACACGCTAACAAAAACGTGCGTTTTACGAGCACGGTTTGCGGTCGGCTGGCATAATCGTCATGTACCCTAAGACTCATGATCAAAGATGGTACATGGAAGCCTCCTGATTATGTACGAGGTTGGTTTCCGCCGACAGAAAATTCAAGTCAAGCCCGAGTCTTCAAGTCCCAGGGGCTAATCTACTCTCCAAGACCATGGCTCACCTCCGCCTGTGCAGGTACATAGTTGGCACAGCAGCCACGCCAAAGCGGTGGAAACAGGGAAAACGTTAAAACAATAACTGCCAGACAATCTGAGCAAATTGTTACGCCGCAATCGCCAGCAAAAACGAATTGGAAACCAGATAATGTTTGTTTTGTTTCCATCATTGCAGCCAACGTTTGTTCCACAAAAAGCGCGCTCGTCTCGGGTTGGAGTATACTATGCCCAGCGTGGCCTAGCTTTCTCAGCCCCTAGCTACTTCGTGCATCCTCATATGCTTTCAAGTCGGAATCGCTCGCCCCATCCTAGATGAACTTCGTCCGATGCTTTGCAGCAACTGGACCTGGACTTGTGTGCTCGAAGCAGGTGTTTCTCAAGAGCAGCAGGCTGGAGATCTTGCATTGCGAAAGATGAAGACACTTTGGTGATGTTTTCCCATGCTGACTTTTGCTTCTGAAGCAAACCCTGGGTACCCATGGGACAAGTTGTTGCGCACTAGGCTTTGATTTGAATTCTGCATAAACTTGTGAATCCCCCAGTCGTAGTGCAAGAGCAAAACAAAATCAATCCCTATCCATCCTAAGCCAGGCGAGAATGATGAGGTCATTGGAGAACAACACACTTGTCCCATGTAAGCTAGCTTCCCATGGAAACAACAAGGGGGAAGCCGGTGCGACTAACTCGAAACGTGTGTCCTCTTGGATACCTCGTAGGAAAAGTGCATACGCTTAGTGAAACTTTATACTTCCAATTTGATGGTAAGACCGAGACCGTGAACCTACCAGTGGCAAACGTCTACCCAGGGTTGTTAAGTGTTGCTGAAAACTGTCCAACAACATAGTTCGAAATAGGACAGCAGCATCGAACAGAGAGAAAATTGGCATTAGTGTTATCCAGTTGCACTTTGTGGGATGGTCAACCTCTTGCCTGTCACATCCTGATGCAGGTAGATAATGCAAGATTCCCTTTTACTGTTGTGTGCAGTTCCACTTGTGAGAGGGTATAAGTGATAAAAAAAAAAAACAGCGCCCCCACATCCGATTATGGATGGCATCACCATGATTAATTCCCAAAAAAACATCCCAAACTGAACCTCCAAGGATGTCCCTTTATTTGTTCATTTTAGGTACTTGGGGCCGCTGCCTGCCTGATCATTTATATACGAGGATCCACCCCGCTATCAAAGCTAATCCAGGCTGCCACTTGATGTTGATGCGCTGCTGGTTTGCCAAGGTGTTCAATGGACATTTGTTGTTGCCAAATACGTGCTGCAACGTGATATCTGTTATACTATTTGCACACATATCATACGCACAAATAAAGATAAATAAAGCACGCCTATTTGAAACATGTTGGACATGATGGGGTATAGTTGGAACCTCAAAGGCCCTTGATGGGTTTTTGCCAGAACCCATCTGCAGAAAAAGTTGCTGTAACAGGGCAACTATGTGAGAATTGATCATGGAAATAGGATCCCATGGTTCCTTGGGGGCCCCGGAAACTGTCGTGGCAATAATCGTTTTTTCGGAAGCATGGCTAGACGTTGGAAACAAAACCATGCCTAGTGCAGTGATTTTTTTGCATCCCCTATGTGGTAAAAATCAGTTTGCCATCCCTTCAGAGATTGTTGATTGTTGAAACGTGAGTGAATCAAATGGCTCTGCATTACACAACCTTCATCTTGGTGGAAACCAAGCACGCCCGGTGACCACATGGACGTTCAACCGCTGGTTGACTGGTGGTTTGGGCTCTCGGTATTTTGCAAATTTCAAACCACTTGACCGCTAATCATAAGCAATGTTTTGTGATAATTGCAGCTGATCAACCCAAAACTGGAGATGAAACCATCTAGCAATCAACAAATTATGGTGAGGTCGCTGTTGCTTGCGGCTTGCGTAAGGTCATTGGAGTCATTGGAGCCCTGGGTCAAAATAAATCTCGGAGGCCCTGTCTGGTAATCTCAAGCCTTAAAAATTACGCTGAAACCATGGAGGATACCCTCTGGTAAACTAACATAACTATTGAAAATCACAATGTTTAATGGGAAAATTCACTATAAATGGCCATGTCCAATAGCTATGTTAAATTACCAGAGGGTAATGCTATGGACCGAAAAAAACTGGATGAAAACCATGTGCCCTTGCTCCCCCTAATAGCTGGGTTATAGCCCCATGTGCTGAACATGTACTTAGCGGGGCAATCCAAAAAGCAGCCACGCTACAAAGCAAAACTATTTTTTCAAGTCAGCTTTGAAGATATATGTTTTTGACACCGGTAAATCGCGACTGACGCAGGGGTTAGATTCTGCTGATCCCTTCTCCCCAATATTGGCATCCCTGCAGAAATCCCGGATTTACAGAATATTGGAACTATTCGTTTGAGGGCCCATCTGTGGGGGCATTTAAGATACGAAGGGTATGGGATAATTTAGAACGCGCATCCAAAATCATCTAAGTGTCATAAATGAGGCAACACAATCCTGTCACCACGAGGCCTATGCACAAGTCCATTGTCTGCAAAAGCCAACGGGAAAGTTTTCAGAAGAATTGCCCCAATGCGCCTTTGCCAGCTATAAGTCAGTGTTAACCCCATTTACCGAATGCCAGCCCCATTTATAACCATAAGAACAACTGGTGAAGGGTTTGAACTGTATTAACCCGTGATTCTGCTTATTTAATAAAAATCCGGTCTGAGAAAACTATTGTCTGTTTTACTTGTGTGCAACAGCTGTTACAAGAGCAATGCACAGGTGGGCGAACCTGAAAATTCAGTATTACCTAAAAATGTATGATGTATCTGTCATACACCATAGTTAACCTAGCCTTCTCAACAAACAATGAACATGTTCCTTTGTGAAATCACGTTTGCTTTGGCAACATCCACATTTCAAGCACGTGCGGCATGAGTTTCTAGCGACTGAAACTGCCACAGCTATGGCCCTGTACCAGTTTTAAGTACTTAAAAACCCACATGCGGAATGTGTAATCCCATTTATAACCAGTTAAAACGATTTATAATGGTAAAGGGCCATAACTGCACAGGTTGTATCTCAGATTGAATCCCTATACAATGTGGGGCCGCACTAAAAAAGGCAAATCTTTTCATGACTACAAGATCGATTTACGAACCTTTACAGCTGATATATCGGTATTAAAACACGTTGAAGAGGTATTTATAGACCAACTCATGACCTTCAGTTATGGCCCTTTACCAATTATAAATGGTTGTAACTGGTTATAGATGGGATTATACATTCCACAAATGGAGTTACAAGTACTTATAGGACCCGTTTTTCCAGGTACTTGGAGGGTCTATAGGTACAGCCTTCACTGACCATCCACAAGGTCCCCAAAAATGGGGGCACCATCTGCCGCAGACCTCCCACCGGCACGAGCCCCGTCTCCGCTCTCGCCATGTAATGTTTGAGGCCCTTGAATATCTAGCTGCAGGTGACAGCGATGGCATTTCACATGCGGTTTCGGTCAAAAGATCGTAAATGGGATATATTCATTCCACCAAGGAAATCCTTGCGATGCAGGTATGAACCCCTATTTATGGATTGATACTGGCACCTGTAAAAACTAGTCATTTTTAGGGAACTTTTAAAGAGTTGTTCCAAAACATGAGCCCACATGTGTGACATGGTAACGTTTCCACAATTTGCAAATGAACCCACATTTTTCTGGTATGCAGCTATATTCCGGCTAGGACATCGAACAAGACAAACCATTGTTTTAGTTTGGGGCAACGGAATGCAGCAAATTATTTCAAGCAAACAGAGAACAGAACAAAAGCAAACAAGTACATACACAAATCATTTGTGTAAAAAAACAACTCAATTCAAAAACGGCCTGCTCATGCGTGCCCATGAACGACGATGAAGTTCCGACTCCCCATGTGGCAATTCAAATCCGCATTATGCACATGCCTCCCAAGTCACGTTTGATGACTTTACCTCACTGATGAAAACGTTGGACCTTGGCAGGGGCCATCCCTCTGAAATGTTTTTCACGACCCGCGGGAATGCCTCAAGCCTCCGTGCTTTGACGTTCAATGATCAGTGGAGCCAGAAAATAAGGAGCTGACTGAAGAATCAATTGCCAAAATCCAACCCAGAAACATCGTAAAACAAATTGAGGCTTGTGCACAAGCACCCTGGCAATGATTCAAAAGTTCAACCACTGTCTCCACGACAATCACAACTCCGAAAACGGAGGCGTCGTTGCAAATAGGTTGCCGGCGGCAGTTGCCGGTGATATCCAACGATTATGTGTGTCAGAGCGGGGCTATACTTATATATATATAAATATATATATATATATATTTATTTATTTAAATATATATATATATATCCTTAGTTCTTCGATAAAGGCAGTCTCTGCTGTGAATAGTAGAACCATCGGCGAACAAGATCATACCAAGATCATACTTATGTTCTTGTTCTCCTTTGGTTGTATGAAGTTCAGTGACGTCAAGAGATCAAGGCGGGAAGCCCAACTTCGAGCATCCACCCAGTATCAAGGTGTTGAAGTTGAAGTGACGATTTTTCACACCTCTCTATTTGTCAAGATTTGTTATGGCCTTAGCATTGCAGTCACTTGTCGCACCCTGTGGCGCTTTCTGTTTCCGAGTTTTATGTTCGGTGATGTTGGGCCTCGCTGGGACACGTTCGGGATTCCAAAATACTTCAACGCCTTTTTGGAAAGCACCAGCTTCTTGGAGAGGCGAATGATGCTCCGGATGGCATTCGCTGGACCTGCATGGTCACGAGCTTTTTTTGCAGCTCCCAGGCAGTGAACTATATCGAGATTTCCTTTCTCAATGAAAAGCTGAAAACTTGTTCCTTGTCAGCATCAGATGCCGAATCAGTAGATCCAATGTCTGCGCTCCATGCTGTCACCTCCGCCTGCCCGGGCGTGAAGCCAACCCGTCAAACCAACATAAACCAACAAAGGGTTGTCTGCTTTGGTGGAGCCGTAAAGACAATTCCTATGGAAATGGGCCAGGGGCAGAAAACAAAATCCTTGGCCCGTTGGTGCTGGCAGGCTACTTCCCAGGTCAGGTGCTTAAAAAAACTCGTCATGAGCGTTGTACAGCTAGCTGTCTGGCCGCCATCGGTCAGGGGACATCGTATCTCTTTGCATGTGCGGCAAGGGTGTGTGTCTATTTGTTCAAGACGACTTTGCCATCGCACAAAGTACAGGCCACGCTCTTCAGATTCAGGGCCTCACATTTTTGCCATACGCCAGGAAGCCCCTATGAGATGCTTCATAATAGTCCCTAGCTGATTATTTACACAGCCCCGCCACACCCCAAGGAGTTATAATAATAGCTTTCACAAAAAGGGCACCCCTTTAGTTCAACCGCCCACATCCGGAGTTGGCATCAATAGGGAAAAACATGGAGAAATCTGCTCATCATCTTCGTCGGTCCGCCAGGCTGGACCCCGAAGAAATGACAAAAAGCATTTGGTATCCATTTGGTTCACCCGAGAGGGTGTGTAAGGGTGCTCTATGGAAAGATAATCTGCTTGTAATTTTAATCTTGTTCAACTGTTCTATCTATTCTGGGGTTGGTATAGAGATACCCCATTGAAATCTAGGCTGTAATCCCAAAAATGCTGTTTCCATGAGGGCATTTATCATCATTTATCTAGAGCCAGAAACCTTGGGCCAAGTCCAACATTCCCAGAACCACTGCATTATGGCCAACAAAGCAGATCCCTCACTACTTGGGGCTGCAGTTGGGGTAGAAGGATAAAGCATGATATCGCCACTGTAGCCTCAAGACATTTCAAGTGGAGCTGTGTCCCCAGGGGTTTAATTCAAGGTTGTGAAGCATGAGTCTTCATTGTGAAAATCATCCACGTCTGGGAATGGGTAGAAATTGGGGAACCACTATCAAACCATCTGTCTTGGAAGGTGAAACAAAATTTTGGCGCAGCCATCTACATCATCTACCATTAGAGGTTGAGCCACCCTTTGTATTCTTCTACCCTCCAGTAAATTAACATAGACCCTGGTAGATAGGGGTTGGAAGATTAGTTTCCTCTAAAAATTGGTGATTTTCGGGGTCTATGTTAATTTACCATAGGGTAATTTTGTTGGTTTTTTCTTGCACAATTCAGACGCATCAAGGAGAAAACAAATGGGCGATGGTGTCTGTAGAAAGCTGGACGCCTCCAAAAAACAGGAAAATGATCTCGCACATTCTGGAAACACATTTCTGGTTGGTGGTTTAAACCCCTCTGGAAAATATTAGTCAGTTGGGATTATTGTTCACAACTGAATGGAAAAATAAAACATATTCCAAACCACCAACCAGATTTAATCTGGCTGAATTGCAATAATTCACTGACCTGAAAGCAACTTCATTTTGGCAATCATCTGATTTTGCCGGAATTTGTCTCTATTTCTGGCTGAATTATAGTACCCTCTGATAAACAAACATAGCTATTGAACATTGCCATTTGTAGTTGATTTACCCATTAAAAATTGTGGATCTTTCCATAGTTATGTAAACGTTTACCAGAGGGTAGATGGTGATTCACTTTCAAACATATATCATATATCTGTCTGGCTGAATTTACTCTCTATTTTCCATTTCATCTCTATGAATTCACTGAAAAAGTTCTGAAATTTTCCAATTTTTGGCGACGATTCCCCCAAAGAATGAAAAAACTCACGTCACGCATGTTTTTTTGGAAAACCGTGTTTTTCATCCGGGTTTCATATTTTTCATGAGGTAAGTCCAATGCCATCTACATCCAGTCTTAATATCAATGGCCATTTCAGGAACCTAAAATTGGAGGTACCTACCATATATAAAGCCTATTTTTGCAGGCCTATGTGAGGGAATATCACCAGAAAATATGGCCTGGAATATGGTACAGTACCTACATTTTAGGATAATAGGTAAGTATTGTTGGCAAGCCCAACGTCAACAGAATACAGCAGCATAGGAATGGGGTAACAGTAGCGACTGGGTAATGATGGAAAAAATCTAACTACGAAAAACCATCCCCACTTGAGGTTTATGAAATTTGTTGTGCCGCCATGCCCTTATTTGGGATGATGTACAGTAAGATGACTACCAACTGGTTGTTATTGGGACGGTTTTATATCGGGTTTGCCTCTTTCAAACTAAACACAACGCTGTTTGGGGACCAAGCATAAAGACATGACACATACAGTACTTGAACGTGACCACTGAAAAGTGTCAGTGGGGCTGATGCTTGAAGTAACCGGGCCACAATCCCGCTATGGACATTCCGGGATACAACTCAGGTAATCCCAAGGCTTGCAAAATTAATAGAGCCAATATTAAACACGAGGGTTTCTAGATGGACATTTTATCAATGGATAGGTGTAAGAGAAAATCTACAAGAAACCATGGACCATGAAACATAGAGCTTTAGACCAATCCATAGATTTTAAGATTGCGATTGCTTTAAGCTGACTTAAGGATAACCCAACAGAAGTAGCGGAAGTTCTCCCCTTAGGAGTTGGCTGAGGCCTATAAACGAAGCATCATATTCCCAGTAGATTCCCCCAATGTTGTGTTAGCCAATGGAAAAAGTCAAAGTCAACTTGAGCAAATACACGATAGGAATCGATTGCATCCATGGTCACTTGACATGACTCATATGAATTATGTTGCCGGTGCATTTAAGAAGCTGGATTTGCCACGGGTGCCGAGCCAAGAACACACAGCCCCCACTTGGATAATTAATGACATATCCTCATTAGCAAACAGCTTGTAAGCAATATAGAACTAGGGGATAGATAGATAGATATATATATATATACATGATTAATTAACTGGGATTTCCCAAGGGACTTCTGGACCAATAAGATCCTTTCCTTCCACGTGTATCATCGTGTATCTCTCCATCTGAGCTAAGTTCATCCAATCTAATCTACCCTCTGGTAAACTAACATAGTTATTGAAAATCACAATGTTTTTGGGTTAATCAACTATACATGGCAATTTTCAATAGCTATGTTAAAATAACCAGAGGGTAATCAAAAGAATTAACTACCATCTATAAACATTGCCGCTCCAAAAGCCACAGTCGAGCTAGTCAAGCTCCCGGTTAAGATCGGTTGATCGTGGATGAAACCTCACCACCAAACTCCCACAGTTATGGCCCGAAATACCAATTATAACTGGTTATAACTGGCTATAAATGGGATTGTACATTCCATATGTTTTAAAAATGTACTTATACCTAGTTGCAAGCCAGCGCAAAGTCCGAACTTCATCTGCAGAATGAAAAAAACTGATAACATCGTATAACTCGTATTTCGGGCCATGACTGCAAGATATGATCTAAGTGCCTTCCCTTCCCCGCCACTTCCCCTCTCTGAATCAAATGTGGCCCTTTGGCTTCCCCCTTTTTTTGGTTGGGCCGGCGCACCAGCAATGTTGGGAAGCAAGGTTGGCCCCCTAAAAACGTTGCAGAAATGAACTGGTTTAATGGTGGTTTATAGTGGTTGATAATGGATAACTGGTTGATAATGGTTAACTGGTTGATAATGGTTAACTGGTTGGTGGTTGAGCCTACCCCTCTGAAAAATGATGGACTTCGTCAGTTGGGATGATGACATTCCCAACTGAATGGAAAGTCATTCATAAACTTATGTTCCAAACCACCAACCAGTGAACCATTTGAGCCATTGAAGCATTGAATCCCCTTGAAATCCACGGTGGTTGAGTCATCATCTTCTTGGCCAGGCCTTAGATCTTGGTTTTCTCGCTATCAACAAAGAGGGGTTACTGTGTCTTTTTGACACGTCCCAAGAACAAGTAACTCCCCCGAGCTATGGTTGGTGGTGTAAGATCCAGAGAGAGAGAGAGAGAGATAGATAGATAGATAGATAGATAGCTAGAAAGATAGATAGATAGATAAATATAAAAGTTACATATATATATATATATATATAAATACATATTCACCAATAGTCCAACAATTCGCCTAACTATACACCAACTGACCTATCTTTGGAGCCTCATCCTCTACACTCAATGATATATCAAGGAATAAATCTAGGAAGTCTCAAGGAAGCCACAACCACATACCAAAACAAAACATCACGCTTTAAATTAGATATATTCATCTGGTTTACAAGCTAACATATATATATATATACACATATACAGCTATATATTTATATTTAAATACATATATACATATACATATAATATATATATACATACATATACATACATATACATACATATACATACATATACATACATATACATATACATATACATATATATATATATATATATATGCAAATATGCATATATACATATAAACATATATATATAAATATATACATATACATATATATATATACATATACATATACATATATATATATATACAAAATATATATATATATACACACTGTATATATGTTCATGAATTAGACATATTCATTAGACCGAAATGTTGCTGATTCTATAAGTTTCCGTATCCGGCGGCAAAATGTAAAGCTTAACCAACTAATTAAAAACCAAAGGTTTTACCCAGCATCCACCATAAGCTCTAGGAAATCTAATTCTAGAATCAACTTATCCAACAATGTGGTATGTGTAAACACTTAATTACTGTTAGATATGGTTTTGTTTAGTGTCAAGCAAACACATACACACATATGTTTGTAAACATTCGTATATATGTAAACATTCATATTTATAAACAATAAATATATATATATATACGTATATAAATAAAATCTATATATATATATATTAAATATACAAATATTGAAATATATATATGTCTATATACACATTGACACATATTCATATATGTATGCACAAGAAACTTTCCAAAAATCTAATTACCGTATACAAATTAATTCAATGGTCAACTATATAAATTTGTTTCACCTTTGGCAAGCCCCGAATGGTTTGAACATGACAAACCGAACGCTATTCTAGTAGGAATGTACTTTATTTTCGGTACTGGTAACAGGCAAAAGCAATTTCCGTCATTGTAAGACGTTTTTCAAATGAGGGCAACATGTCACATTCTGCAGTGTGTTACAAATAACATATCTGATTTCCAATCTATTCCGGGGCTACTAATTACCGCCATTTAGTCATCCTGGAGCAAACAGAATAGGAACTGTCCATTTTCTACCTACTTCAGGATGATTACAGATGTACATGGCCATGTTATAAACCCTTTTGTTCCAAGGGAAAGCGCAGCCCAGTACACCCTCCGCCGCCTTGAAACCGACATCATGCTTTGGGACATGACATCATCACTGGTGAACCAACCACTTGATCTTGCGAAAACTGGTGATGTCATGTAGTACCTCATCAGAAAAATAAAAAAGTAAGTTGCAGTAACACTACGTATGTCAGTCGCATTTTGATTGTTTTTAAATTGTTTGGGGAGGTGCTATAGGGTTTTCACGTCAGAACCACGCATTGGCGGAAGTTGCTTTGAATCAGGAGGATCTAACAAGCCAGATATGTTGGTTGAACCGCAGAAATCGGACTTTGAGATTCGGGAATACAAGGTAGACAACAAACAGTTTATGATCTTATGGGATACCCTCTGGTAAACTAACATAACTATGGAACATCACCATTTTAAATGGATAAATCGACTATAAATGGCGCTACGTTAAGTTACCACAAGGTATAATTCATGGATATTGATGGGACATAAACATAATCATATGGGTCATATGGGGTCCCTGCCCCCGTAGGAACCCTCGGCTCAAGCGGGTTTGTCTGGGTTACTTCCAGGATCATCCTACTTAGTAAGGGTTAATAATAATAACCCTAGAAAAAAAATATCCCCAAGTGTGCTTATCCTCATGTTATCCTCTATCTGGGTAAATTATAACATTTCACTAATCTGAATTAAGGCCATTTTGGGATGATTTCCATTACTAACCATGATTCCAGTGAGGTCGCAGTGAGGTCGTTATAATTTACCCAGCTCTATATAAGTGGGTACTAACCTCACTTACTAACAAGTTATTAAGTGGGATGATCCCCCACTAATTCGCCAACCTGACAGCTTCGGCTAACCCGCTACTGGAATCCATTTTCCATCCAAGTGATCAAGAACGTCACTGCCTTTTTTGGGTATAGTAATGTTTACTAACAAACCTAAGGAATTCACAAATAAGAGATACAAACGCATCCATGTCAAATGAGTTGCATGTTTCTTTTCGATCAATTAATTCAAACGTTTTCATGTTCTTTGTCTCTGACCACGGTGATCTACCAATGCATGAATCAGATCATCTTTGCAACCAGTCAGCCAGGCCGATTTCGAAACCGACAACATCTGGACCCATATTCAACCCCAAACCTATAGGTGTTGAGTTTTTCTATGTTCGCATTAATTTTCAGCATTCAGTCATCAAGCAAATAACTAACAGATTCTCCTTGCCAGACATGAGAGCAAGAAATCCCCTGAATGATCTCCAGTATCCGAGGAGGTTTGGCCAGCTAGCCATGTTGATGGCCTCACAACCACACCATACAATGCACGTTGTTTTGCTCACATCGCAGAGGATGTGGTCGGATTGTTGTTCAATCCCCCGCAACATTGGCGGAATGTGGCTCGCAGTGAAACCTTCCAAGCGACAGGTAGTCTCTGAACCTACCTCAAGTACTTTCTACTAATTATCTTTGGCTACTTTCCGGCTCAGGGACAGCCAGCCGATAGCTTTCAATCGCAGAAAACAGTAAATATGGAAAAACGAAAAACATGCGTGGGGGGATCAGATGGGGCGTGATGTCACTTCGATCGCGCACCATTTTGACCACGACCATGAGAGACACACCCATACGAAAAATAAGCTGTGCTTCTACCTTCCTGCATTCCAGCTTGGTGCCACCTTAACTTTTCAGAGTCACCTTCAATTGCGCAAGATGGAAAATCCAGGAACGTGATGATAGTAGATGATTAAAATGCATACGCTGCCCAATACTAATCTGGGATCTCACCCATAGGCCCTGGATGCCCATGAAAACCAACGATTATTTTGGCATATCATATCATCCCATAATTTACATTTTGTGGGAGATTGCACTACCAGAAAACACACGCATAAAACAATGTAAAGTACACAAAAAACCACTTAAAATCGTATCACACGTTCGTACACATAATGTAAACACCATGATTTTACATATGCCTTTTCCAAAACAATATTATATATATATATATACACATACATATGTATATAAATACACGTTCTTGATGCTGCTCGCATCAATTGTTCACCGGCGGCTTGCGCGTGTCATAGCTATAGATGGTCCTGCTCCCAAGGTGCAACTCAGCATCGGCCTCGGTCTTTCAGCACAGAAATCAATGAAGGATCATCCCACGGATCGTGGATAGTAAGTCTGGTTAGTCTGGTTAGCACGTCCCCTATATATATAGTTATACATATATATTGTTATAAAGATCGTTTTATATATATATATATATAGTTATTTACATATATCGATATGTATATATATATATATTATATATATATGAGTTAGTTGTATAAATCTAAATATCCACGAATCACTTAGTAAGTGGTTAGTAGATTTGGTTGACAAGTCCTTAGATAGTGGATTTTCCCTTTTTTGTAAATGGATTAGAACTATCAAAACTATGCGTGGGATGAAATCACTTTGGATTCCTGGGATGACCCTTGATTCGTGGGGAAATCTCAGCATCGGATCCAACCGGAAATCTCAACCGATTCAGCCAATCCCACCCCTCCCCATTTTTTTCTGCCGTAAGAAATCCTGCTTTTTGGTGGTTGTTTGGTCGCCTTTGGGGAGGCTTGAATCCCGCTGTGTATGCAATTCCCTCAAAGTTAGATACCTTGACCCTGAGTTGGCTAAATGTTTGAATGAAAGTATGATATACACTTCTGTGTAAATTGGATACACTTTTTTTTGCGGGCAATTTAATAGGCTCCAGGTATATCTTCTTTGGAATCTTTGTAATTGTCTGTATAAAGGTGGATTTAGATGGATTTGCACTATACTATACAGAGCAATATCACAATATCCAAAGAATACATCATATGATCAAAACATTCGCATATACTTACATTAGTTTTGTTCATCCTTCCAACCTGTACCCCCAGCTCAATAGCTAGCGTAATCTCAATTCAAACAACTTGCAGTGCATGGGAAATGGACGGTTTCACTAGGGTTTGGAGGATGCTAGTGGTTATTTATGGCCTCACTTTTACTCACCGCTTTGTTTGTCTGAATTCTCAACAACTGCACCCTGAATACGTCCCAGCACAAAACTGGAAAGAGTGATTAAATCATCAATCAATTTTGACACTTTGCCACTGAAAAAAAAAACTGGATAGAGCAGCAAAGATAAGGATCCAACGGGAATGTTGGAATGTGTTGGAATCGCACCAGCAACAAATGACAATTTGTCAAGTGAGATTTAAACGACACAATGCAGCCTGCAGAACAAAATAGTCAGTTGGATAGCTAATCTTGTATCTTCATGATATCCTATATATGGTTTGTTGAAGCTACTTTTTCTGATTGTGGTAAACCTCCATGGAATCCACATCCGATTATACATAATAACGGACCCGGTTTCGGACCCAAGATGCAATTTATTGATCATTGATCCCATATTCTGTTGGTCAAACCTGCAGATTCAGTTATCATGCTTTATAATAATGGCAAATCCAACTAAAAATGGATGATTTGGGGGTACCCAAATTTAAGGAATTCTTGGCTAAACCACGTTAATCCTCCTGATTCAGCCACCTTCAATACATGGATTTGCTTAAGTGGCTGAAAAAAAAAACGAAAACAACATAGATTGATTCTGCAAAAATCCCCAAATGGTGGATTTCCCATTAGGAAAATAAAGCACATTAAAAGCCACCTTAAGCGAACCCATTAATCACCATAAGACACCATCAACTCCTTTTGAAGCCACCATAAGTCACCATTTCCTCTTGTCAACTTGTGATTTGTCCTCATTAGGAAAATAGAACATCACTATTACCCTCTGGTAAACGTTTACATAACAATGGAAAAGCACCACTTTCAGTAGCTAACTCAACGAACTAAATGGTCCATTTACAATAGCCCTATGCTAGGTAAACGTGGAAATAATGAGTTTTATGGGTTCCATACGGGGAAAGAATGGGGATATAATGGGAATAATTTTCAATAGTAAACTGTTAGTGTACCAGAGAGCAAGTATGGTTTAACAATGGGGGATATACCATACTTATCATTATACCTAAGTTGGTGAACATAAACTTAGTGAACGTTTTGAATTATGGTTGATATATAAACGACCCATCTTATAAATTACCAGAGTGTAATCCACCAGTTCAAAGAAAAATGGTAGGTAAATCAACAAATTAAATGGGCCATGTTCAATAGCTATGGCCTATGGCCATTAATGTGGGTAAGTATACTGCCATTTTTACCACATATTTTGGGAATTGTTTTTAATGGATATTGATGGGACATAAACATAAGCATATGGGTCATATGGGATCCCTGCCTCCTAGGAACCCTCGGCAGAATCAAGCGGGTTTGTCTGGGTTACGGTTACTTCCAGGATCATCCCACTTAATAAGGGTTAATAACCCTAGAAAAACAAATCCCGCAAGGTCTTGGGAATTGTTTTTATTTACCACACATAAAAATGGTGACAAGAGGGGTAAACGCTTACCCACCTTAGGCCCCCGGACCCAATCCGACGCACCCGCCTTGCGCAAGAGCTCCGCAATCTGTGGCGTTTTTTTTGCTGCAGAAAGGGGGTGGTTTGAAAAGAGGTAGAACTGACCAGGGATAGAAGAAAATTGAAGATATCCTGCAGTTTGTTTTTTGTAATGGCGTTCATCAGGTTTTAATATGAGATTGAAATTGTTGAATGGAGTTTAAGTCTGGTTCAATATTTCTGACATTTTCTGACTAAGATATAGTGTTTCCACAGGCGGCCGTGTCTGTCCTGTCTTGAAAAAAATAGCAAGCAGTTGACTTCGTAGTGATCCGATCTCTTCGTGATCCAATAAAAAAAAAACGTCCACAACGGCCATATCTGAAATGCTTTGCAATAAACCATGGTCAATCTTTGGTAGTCAAACAAAAAAGTCAATCTTTGGTAGTCAAACAAAAAAGTCAATCTTTGGTAGTCAAACAAAAAAGTCAATCTTTGGTAGTCAAACAAAAAAGTCAATCTTTGGTAGTCAAACAAACCAATGTTTGCTGGTTATTGCCTTCCATGTACCAAGCTATGGAAAATCCGTTATAAATGGAGGTTTTCATGGGAAAATCATCTGTAAATGGGCCATGTTCCATAGCTATGTTAAATAGCCAGAGAGTATAGCAAAAAAACTAAAGGATTAAGCTACCCATCCAGTCAGTTGGAAATAGAAGAGTGGATATACGAGATGGTACTTCGACGACGTGTTTTCCTAAAATATTTGAGGTTTCAAATTTTGCGGCATTTTCTTTGGAGGTGCTATAATGTGATATTACATTGCATTACCAAGTAGTAAAAGTGCATGATATATATATATATATATGTATGAGTTATATATATATATTTATACATATATATATATATATTTATACTTATTTATTTATATATATTTGAATTTTTTATATTTATTTATTTATTTATGTATGGATGATAGTGTGATGAAACCACGCAAGAAACCTACTCACCAAGCAATTCACCCACCGCGTTCACGCCCTTCGCCAAGCGCGCGCCTCTTTGGCTCCCAAGTTCTGTGCCAAATTCAAGGCACAGGTTCCGTCGGGGGCCTGGACAGAGCAATGGTGATATCATGGGGGTTTTGATCTGGTAAACTAACATAATTAACTATGGAAAATCACAATTTTTAATGGGTAAATCAACGAACTAAATGGCCATTTTCAATAGCTATGTTAAATTACCAGAGGGTAGATCTGATGACTAATGACACTACTCTGGAGGATGTATAGATAGCCATGTAAGAAAAAATGGAAAACATGGAAAAGTAAAATCCTATAAGTAAAATAGTGATGATGTACTTGTTCAATCTTTTTCGGGGTTAGATCAAGAAACACGAGCAAAATGATGCCTTCGTCCATACGAACCCAGGTGATTCCAGGGGGCACAAAAACTCCACACGACCAGCAGTCGATCTTCCGGAAAGCAAATCTGGCATTGGAAAATCACCCGCTGATAAATTATATATATATAACATAAACTATGTATATATATATAGAATTATATAGATAGATTAATTCTGATACTTTTTTATGGTACCACCACTATAAAAAAAAAAAAACGTAAACGGGGTCTATTAATCCAGGGTTGACATGACAAGAAAATTCATTGGGGCGTGAAATGACCACGGTAGTTATACCCACCAAGTTAATTTCAACTACACACATCCAGTATAGGTAGATTTCAGACCTAGAAAAATGATACACTGATACATGTATGCGTACATAAACATATATATATACACATAATGAATGTTTAATAGGTAGATGGAAAGACACACAGATAGATAGACGTAGGTAGTGATATATGGAATAGATCTTTTCCATATATTCCATAGATCTTTTCCATATATTCCATAGATCTTTTACATAGATAGACATATATTCTATAGGTCGTTTCCATCGGTATCTTTTCCTTATTCAAACGCCTTCGAATCCACGTCCACCGGAGGCCAAGCGTTTTCCATCATGGCTTTCACCTGGAAGCATGATTTGGGAGATGGAAAACAAAAACTTATGACATACACATATCTGGTTGGGGGACGTGACTCACTTGCGCACCTGGAAATTCACTCACTTGCGCACCTGAGAAATTCACTCACTTACGCACCTGGAAAATCACTCACTTGCGCACCTAGGTGTGGTGGGGTGGTTGGGTGGG
>Ga0126342_10001084_pt1 | contig 36041 bp, 25 predicted proteins | sample Cyp1metagenome_FD_92528 | JGI IMG/M metagenome (GOLD analysis project Ga0126342, IMG submission 92528) | Coral microbial communities from Lord Howe Island, Old Settlement Bay, Australia - Cyphastrea 1 metagenome | ecosystem: Host-associated > Invertebrates > Cnidaria > Coral ... | reverse complement strand
TTAAAAGTTTATTTTGGGGTTACCTCGTGTGACAACGGGACGCCTCGCTAGTTCCCATGTTCAATACAGAAGACTTCCCCTCGTCATTTCTGAGTAGGGGTTTAAAGTTTAAGGTTGTGGGGTGGCCCAAGCCAAGCGAACAAAAAACTCTTTCGCCACTGAAAAGTTTAGTTTGGGGATCGGGCTTGCCTGCGTTCCTTTTCCTCCTCGTCCGGCTGCTTGCGCTTCATACAATGATTTCCTTTTAGCTTGACCCCCCAAAAAATCATCGTACAATGATTTTTCTAAAAATAGTTTTCTTTGCAGCTCTTTCATGCTCACAGTGATGAAAGCAAAGCAAGCTCGGGTAGAATGCATTCAAAAAACTTTCCTACACCGCAAAAGTTTCTTTCCTAGTGACGGAAAATCAAACTTTGTGGCTCCCCAAAAGTTTTTCTAACCCAGTCCAAACATGCAACAAACCAATACAAGGCTACCTCGTCGAGTTGGCTAATTCACAGAACCGAATTAAGCTTTACCTCGTTAAATCTGACTTACCCACCTCGTTGCCTCGTTTGTCCTCGCTAAAATTTGTGCAGATCTGATGTGAAACACTCTGAGCGAATCCATCCAGTCCAACAGAAACAATGCACACGGCAAAGTTATACAAAATAGCTGAGTAAGTCAACACAGCACCACTGACTTCTGATACGAATAAATGGCTGTGGGTCGAAACTGGATACTCAAAACTTCCCATATCAAGTGTTCCCCTGATGTTGCTGACACATACTCAAAGTACATGCGCATCAACAAAAAAAACATCATGTCATATCATTTCTATTCTTCAGCAACATGGGGTAGTCTGAAATAGGGGGCCTTCAAATTTCATGGTTGAGCATCATGTTGCTCATTAGATGGCATGATTTTTCGGTATACTCCGTTTTCAGACCCACCCAAATCACCCGCATGTGTGTGTGTGTTCTTCAACAAACTCAGCTGAATTCACTGACTTTGAAAAGCCCTGAAATCTTCGCCGGCCGATGTCGCTCGCTCGCAACCACTGGCGCTCATGGTACAGCCACACATCGACTTGGCACAGGAAGATTTACCCGGCCTGGTAATTTGTTACATAGCTATTGAACATTGCCATAGAAATAGTAGATTTTCCCATTAATAGCATGGTGATTTTCCATTGCAAAATGTTAGTTTACCAGAGATCTGGGCAAATTATAATAATTCACTGACCTGAATTAAGGCCATTTTGGGATGATTTCCCTTACTAACCACTATTCCAGTGAGGTCGCAGTGAGGTCGTTATAATTTGCCCAGAGAGATAATCCAAGGTTTACACCGCTCACGCATAGCAATGTTTAAGGTACACTTGAAGTGACAAAGAATTGCTGGGGATCCACTCGGTTCTAATGATGCGTAAACATCATCGGTTGAAACCAAAGGCGTGCAACATGGTAAAAGCTATCATGGTATAGGCTATCATGTCTGGTTGGTGGTGCAATAACCATCTTGAAAAATATGAAAGTCAATGGGAAGGATTATCCCATATATATATATATATATATATATTATGGAAAATAAAAGTCATGTTCCAAACCACCAACCAGATGTGGTCGGGAAAATCCTTAGCTTTCTGATGCCAAAAGACGATCGAAATTAGCCCAAACCCTCCTACCCTGCTTGGAGGATTCCACAAGGCCTAGTAACCCTGGTTAGTAAGTCCCCTAAATTGCTTGTCCCACCCATCAATGGGTAAATCGGTTATGCATAACTATCGTTAGTAACCGCTTACTAGGTGGTAAGATCCTGCAAGTGGTACATATGGTGTTTCATCAGCGAAATGTTGGGGTATGTCTTTGACCCATTCCAACTTCATCTACTAGTTTACTTCGTCCAAAGATTGAGCTACTGACAAAGTCCAGCGGTTGATCATCATTATATCATTCTCCCTCAAAATCAACATAAACTAAAACAAAACCCGGAGAATTCGTGAACCATGCACCTTGTTGTCACAACCCAGCCTGTCTGGGAGGTTCATGGTTTCAACCCTGTTTACTGATGGGATTGAAATCTTCAGTTCGTGAGTTATGGCACCATTTAGAGCTGTAAATGGGATGAGAGCTTCTGAAACTTTTTTTTGGGTAATGTATCATGAAATAAGCCAGTTATAAGCTAGTTAGAACATGTTAGAACTGTTGAGGGCTATAACTGCCACGGTTTCTCAGAATTTTCCCCATGGATCCAATACTTTCCAGGGCACCAGGCCGGCATCACGAGGCCACTGTGAGGCTATCAGGCGCTATCAGGCGGTCAGCTGGCAAAGTTCAGGGCCTTGGCTTCCAGCCACAGCTTCCTCCAAGAAGAAAGCCTGGGATGTTGGAATGTTCATTGTGTTTGTTTTGTGGGAACATCATGGCATGGCTGTGGGGCTTTCAGCAACAAAAATATAAGTTTTTTTTGTTTTTAAAGGGTGTGTGTGTGTGATGATTCAATGGGGTCTTATTGGATTTTATGATGACGATGATGATGATGATGATGATGATGTACTTATATATACATATGTTATTTTATGACTACTGTTGTTGTTATTATATACGCTCTGATTTTATATATTGTTGGAACTTATTGGCATAAAGTTTAACAAACATAACCAAGAAACTGGTGATAGTCATCGGCATGACCCTCCGGAAAAATATTTTACAGCTACGGAACCTGGACAAACAATGCCCTACTAAACATGGTGATTTTCCATAGTTATCTAAAATTATCAGAGGGTGATGGATATAATTATATATCACATCAAACATTTTGGAATATGGACTGGAATATGAAATACACTATACCCTTTGGTTATTTAACATAGCCGTGAAACATGGCCCATTTATAGATGGTTTACCTATTAATAGCGTGGTGATTTTCCATGGCTATGTTAAATAACCAGAGGGTATGTCTGAATACAAATGGATATATTTTATGGTCGAAATCATTGGGGATTTATTGCTATCCCCAGATGCCGGACTCTTGGACAGCTGGAAACTACGAGGGAACCAGCATCTGTTGGTGGCTTTGGGATGGCAACTTAAGAAGAAAACAATCTTTCAACCCCCCCAAAAAGGCAGGGTCTATGTTGGGGGAATGGTCAATTGCTTTGACCAAATCAATTTCAGTGACTCTTTCGCAATTGTCATGCCAGAGCCATGACAAAACGTACAAAAACATTGGATCAGTGACCATTTCAAGAAGCGATTTATGGGAGGTAGCTACCATGACTACCCGGTCTGGTAAACATTCACACAGCTATGGAAAATGGCCATAGAAATAGTGGATTTGCCCATGAATAGCATGGTGATTTTCCATAGCTATGTGAAAGTTTACCAGAGGGTGTAAAGTCTATGATAGTCTATGTGAGGGCTATGGAAATGGGTATATCATTGGTGTATAAGGTACAATGCTTCCAATTTAGGTGGTACCTCTTTCAGGGCCATTGATTGGATGATATGACCCGATAACTTTAGAACAAAGTAATGCCATCATGGCCAATCTCATCTTGGACTTGCCATCATGGCCTCCGCCAACACATCCAACCCTGTAATACGTACGTTCTCCGTTCCCAAAACAATAATCTCCAATCTCGTACCAATGTATAAATTAATTATACAAATCATTACAAATTCTACCCTCTGGTAAACATTCACATAACTATGGAAAATGGCCCAGCCGAAATAGATGGTTTACCTATGAATAGCATGGTGAATTTCTATAGCTATCCCATCCCCAAGCTCTTCCCCCATGACCTGGCGCTCGGTTCACCGTTTCACCAAGCAGCAGGTCATGGGCCCTTTCCTTCGATGCTTGGTCTTTGAAGACCCGATTAAAGACCTGGCGCCACTCATTCACCTGGAGGTTGGTGCAACGGTTGGTGCTTGAACCACGAACCACGGTCAAAAAATGCCATAGTGCTGGTTGATGATAAACAAAAACTGCTTTATTTTTCGGTGATCCCCACCAAGTGACAATTTATCTGACATAACTTTGACGCATACTAAAACAATTTATCTGACATTTTATCTGCATCTATCTGTGATATATTGTGACATTTTGCCTGGCATTCTATCTGACATGTTATCTGCCAGCGCTGGACGACATATCTTCACGGTGCAAATGGCAATTTCAGGACTAAATCCTCAATTTTCCAAACCATCACATATCATATGTGTTGGCCATATATCCTATTACATCCTGATGAAATACCCATTATATTTCCATTGCACCAACATTTATTTCCCTATAGAGGATGATTGAATCCTCATGTAAGGATGATTTAGGTACACCCGAAAACCAGCACAATACCAATTGATTTGCCGTAAAAAAAACACTGAATCACATCCAAAACCATCTCATTATTTTTTTTTAAACAACTCATGTTGGTCCAAGATGATTGATCATGTCAGAATCCATAATGAATTTAGTAAAAATCTCATACCCCCATAATTTTGGTAGAACGAGCCATGTTTTTGGTTATTGCTCATACCAACCTTTCATTATTTCAAATTATTTCTAAGATTTGCTTACCGAACCAACAAAAAGGCCGAACATATTCCCAGAAAATGATTCCCAATTTCAAGTGGGTTTTCCATCATGGGAAAATCTGCCAATCTGGTCGATCGACTTCAGCAAATCCAGGATCAGCAAATCACTCATTGAGGTCGATGACTTTAACACACAAACCTTCCTTTATCATCATATATCTGGGTAAATCATCATAGTTCACTAACTTGAAATAAGGACATGTGGGCATGATTCCCCTTACAATTCCCATGATTCCAGTCAAGAGTCACTACAAATTTGCCCAGATTAAAAGGGGATTTTCAATTGCCAATCCACCAGCAACAAGTCACAGCCACCAGTCCCTCCAAGTGGCAACAAGGCCGATCTTGGTCTGTGCCAGCTCGCGAGCGCTCACCTTTCGCTGCTCCAGGCCTCACAAAAAAAGATGGAGGGAACACCCTGCAAGGTCAGGCCCCCTGTTTAATCGCTAAGGAAGCCATAGGAAAATGGTGACTTAACCAAGGAAAATTGTGATTTCATGGAAGTTAGAGCTGACTGATAGCTAAGTCGTTAGGCACTGGCTATGATTTAATCGGCAAAAATGACATTTTAACTTATTATATTGGAATATAATGGACATATAAGAGGCACTGAATGGGGATTTTATGCGAATCTAAAAGGAATTGATTAGCCCAAATGAAATATAACAATGATGAGGATTTAATGTGGATTTGGGTACTTCACGATGAGGATAGCTTGGGTTTGTTTAATGACTTCGTGGGGGGTTGAGCAACAAACAAATGTAATTTAACAATCGAAAAAGGGATCTGACCAACACAATTTGGGATTTAAGCAACAACAGTGGGTTTTCAAGCAACATTCATTGGAAAGTAGCTGATTATATTACCATCTGGTTATTTAACAGTTCGCCATGGAAAATCACCATGCTATTAATAGGTAAACCATCTATTTCTATGGGCCATGGCTTCCATGGCTATGTTAAATAAACAGAGGGTATATTGTATTTCATATTCCAATCCATCTTCCAAAACCTGAAATAAGACCATATTGGGATAATTTCCCTTACTGTATTAACCATGATTCCCAGGGCTCGGTCGCAGTGAGCTCGTTATAATATATCCATATCTATACATATATATATATATATACACACATGACATGGCAATTGAATGGGGACGCATTGGATCATGTAGAAGAACTTTTGGTGATGAGTTAGGCGGCTGCAAGTTGGATACGGAGACGTAAGCAACAGTTGAAGGGTGATCTCACTGATCACTAATATGGTGATTTATTGGGGATTGATTGGAATATACCCTCTGGCTATTTAACATAGCCATGGAAGCCATGGCCCATTTATTGATGATTTTCCCATTAAAACCTCCATTTATAAGGGATTTTCCATGGCTATGTTATATAACCAGATGGTAACATAATATTTCAAGAACCAATAATATGATATCTGGATTTGTCTGAAAATGAATGAAACCGGGGTATACCCCCACATGCTCATTTTCATAGGGAACATGATGATACATAGTTGGCATTGGGGGTGCCTATATTTTGAGGCAAACCAAAACTGCTCAATGCCACCCTCGGATTCATAAACCCTCATTGATTATACAATTACGGCGGGGTAGCGGGTTACCTCCGTCTGCTACTTAAATGGTGCCCTGCTAGCAAAACATCAGGGGTTGACACAAAGCAACCTGCATTGAATATGCTTCTCAAAATCGACAAGAACTTCTTGATATCTTTTTGACTCAAAATCAAAAAAAAACATGAATCTCCAATGAGTTTCAAGTTGTCACCCATATGTACCAATAGCCTCTGATTTTCGGCGAAAGATTTAAACGTAGCAATTCCCACATCGCGTTGAAGTTGAAATCCTGGTGAATATCTTGGTGCCGAAGCTTGGGATTTACAGATAAGGCCCGAAATATCACTTATAAATGGCTATATAAATTGCTATTTTAATGTGGTTATCTGAAAATATCAGAAGGTAATGGATATATATATATATATTATATATATTATATGTGGATATATAATTAACATCAAACATTTTGGAATATGGATTGGAATATGAAATACAATATCTGGTTGGTGGTATACCTACTGTACCCCTCTGAAAAATATAAAAGTCAGTTGGAATTCTTATTCCCAATATATGGAAAAAGTTAAACATGTTCCAAACCACCAAGCAGACATGGTTATTTTCATGTGGTTATAATTCCATAAATATCCATACATGGGGTTTTGTGTTGATTGACTTACAACTGGTAAAAAAAAAACATAACTGTATGGATGTTCAATGTTCATCCCCCCAAAAAAAATATGGAACATCAGATCAATGAAAATTATAGGTCTTGACCCATGCCAAAAAGCAAATGGCCGGACGGATTTCATATCCTATGCATTTCTATTGTATTTCTAACGTATAAGATGGTGATAACTAATTAACATACTTTTTTGTTTATTTTGGAAGTGACTAATCTGGTAAACCATCTCGAAAATGGGTTCATTTATGGCATTGGAATGCCCGCATTCAGCCATTGGGTTTCACACAATCTCTGTGAAATTTCATACATTCCTGTGAAATAGCATAAACTCACCATGAAATATCCATTCAAGTCCATTTAATCATCAGTTATGAATCACCATTTAATCACTAATCATAGTCAAGTATAGTCATCAGTTATTGATCACTAATCATTGATCACTAATCATCAGTTATTGAATAGGCAATCCCAATGAAATCCCCATGAAAACCACCCTGAAATCAGATCTCACCACCACCCGCAGATGAACTCACTGGGCCGGCCTTTCAACCACCGAAGCGCTTCACAGCGTGCACGCTGTCCTGGAACGCTGGAACGCGCAGCAGGGGGGCCTCACCTTGTGGTGATGGCCAGTCATTGAAAGGTCGTCATTCAAAGTAAACAGATGCATGATTCATTCCTATGAAGATTGGGGAATATCTTGTACATATCGAAGATATTCATTCCTATGAATTTGTAAATAATACAAATCTATTGTACATATTCAAGGTAGTCTTCATGATGAAGATGACTCATTCCTATTGCACATAGTCATGATTTTCCGCCCAAAGATACTCCATTTGTAAATGAACTGTCGGTAATCCTCTAATGATCATATTCCATTTGTGAACTTTCGGTTCTGTACAGAGAACGCATCCCATTTCCAGCCAACTGTACCAAGATCTCCCCGGCCTTTCTTCTCCTCGGCGCGTTGGGCGCGTTGCATCCCATGCTCAAGTTTAATGGGATTCATGGCTGTGGTCATCACACCATCAGGGATTGCTTCGACTGGATAGCTAAACCATTGACCATTGCCTAATATGGGTAATCCAACTTTTGACAATTATATAAATTTATATAATATGGTTTAATTAATCACGTGTAATCATAGAATGCCAGAAATGCGATACACTCCAGTCATGTCCCAGAATTGGAGTTTCAGCCTCCATGTTTCCCAGAAGATCCGCCGTTGGTGGCTTCAAGCCATCAAGTTGAATCATCAGCCCAGGTAGGCTCGCAAAAATACAGCTACTGGAAACCACCAACCCATCAACAAGTGAACCCACTAGTGGCAGTAAGTCAATATTGGTAGATTATATGGGTTTGTCTTAAAATTGGGTACCCCCAAATACCAGCAAATATAATGGATTCCAACGGCTTATTGTTATGCCATTAAGCATTGCCATTTTGGAGGTCGCCGATTTTAAGACAAACCCATATCGGTCATCGAACTTTGGGGGAGTTGGTTGACTTTTTTTAATACATCACATTACGTTCCCATTAGACATTACAATTATGCTATATTATAACTCCCATCACTATATTCTCATGATATTCCTATCTGAACCCACAAAATCCGAACTTCGGCCAAGCTGCACCCGCTTCACACGCTTCACGCATCGCAGCCTTCAGGGCATCTCTCGCTTCCTCCAGGCCCTTTGGTCCCTCACGGACTTCATAGGCGTCGTAGGCCTCCGGATCTGTCCTGGGACCAGCTGCCGGTCAGCTATGGGGTTGTCTTAAAAGGATCCCCCAAGTCACCATAGTCAATGGATTGGTTTAAGGGAAAATCTACAGGAAACCATGGTTTTTACCATCAAATATAGGGGTTTCCTGTAAATTTTCCCGTCATCCAATTCTGTGATATAGGTTTTTGTACTAAAATGTTTGACTTGGATGATTTTTTGGGGAAACCTCATGACTTAGGACACCTCCCAACGGACCTGAATTTTTGTGGATGCTACCTATGATCTTTCTGAAGGTCTACGGTTGTCAGTAAAAGTCAGCCGTTCAGGCATTGGCTAAGTAGTGTCAAGGGTCAGGTGGCGTTGGTTAAGTCCCCACAAAGCCTCTGTTCAATTCCCATTGAATTTGCATTCTCTCCCATTCGAATCACCATTATATCACCATTTCCAGTACCTTCTGAGACGGTACTTAACCCCATAAACTTAAACCATACCCCAAATAGTTCCTCAGAAGGTTTCGGCTGGATCCACAGGGATTGGTCAGGATAGTCTAGTCCCATCAAGTCCCCATGAAGTCATCACTCATCATCACCATCACTGACCATCACCAACACCATCACTCATCATCACTCAACATCACTCATCACCACTCATCATCACTCATCACCATCACACAGCAAAAATCATCAGAATCAAAATTCATTATGTGTACGCATATATATATAATTATATACATGTACACATTAATGTGGTTAAAACAATAACCATAACCCAAAACACAATATATAAATGGGTGGTATATACCATCAAACATGGGATGGTTTATTCCTGTTTTAACCACATTTCCACATTTTCTGCATCTGAGGCGGCTGAGGCACGTCTGCCCGCCAGCGCTCACCTTGGCCCGTTTGCCGCGGCTTGCCGTCGCCGCATCGTCAGCTGGCCGCTTTGAAGCCTCCGTGAATGTCCCAGATATCCCTCACAGATCATGAATGTATACACCTTTACCCGGTGTCATCAAACATGGCAAGTTGGGAAGTCCACGAAGTAAATGGGCATTTAAATATACTGGTTGGTTTTAACCATCTTGAAAAATGTTAGTCAATGGGAAGGATGACATCCCATATATTATATGAAATGGAACATATAATTCATGTTTGAAACCACCATTCAACCGGGAATGTAGATGTCATAAACCGCCAAATCGGGATTTCACCAACAATTTTCATAAGTGAAATTTGGGGGTTACCCTCTGGTAAACATACAAAAAGCTACTGAAAATTGTCATTTATGGATGATTTACCCATTAAACATGGTGATTTTCCATAGTTATGTGGCTGTTTACCAGAGGGTATATGAAGAAGTTGGGATTTTTACCAGAGATATGGATAGTTCAACAAATCAAAACTCGCGACCGACGATGTAACAACCTTCGATGGATAATGTGTTGAACAATGAGTGGTTCTACTGTGGCCCTATGTTTGTTGCGAGAAGGTAATTAGTCTCTTCATTTTGGAGAATTCTACTGCAACATACATGCAAACATCTGCAAATATCTGACAAACTATCATAAGATCTGTTAGCCAAAAAGACAAACAGGAATAAAAAGGCAAACAAAGATAGTGACAGGTTGACCATATAGCCAATATGACTGTTGTGGACTTCCAAGCACCAAAATTTAAGGCCAAGTCAGAGGGCCAGTACGGGATGAATGGGCCAATGATTGATGGCTTTGTTTTTGAATTCCAGTCTTTCCCGAATCATCCCTATGCCAACCAGGATGGGTATAGTATGATATATATATATATTATACTTATACATACATGTGTAATAATTGTATATATATATGTCATATTGTAATCATCCATATGTAGTTGTTTGCCAACATTTGCTCCCAAGAGTCAGGTCATGTACAGACAATTACAATTCCAGCCAGTTTAAATGTAAGCATTTGAGAGAGATTGCGAGAGCACGAAGTCCAATAGAAAATCCAATACATGTCCTTTGGTCCTTGCTCAGGGATTGACACGTGTTCAACAATCCAGGTTTCCCATATGTTCTTTCCCGTTAACCCGGCCTGCCATACATGGTTGATTTGCAGGCATGTAGGTCATATTGCCAGATAGACCATCGACTAGTGATTTGGGGATTGGTATATACCTATCATTTTTCCTGATGAATAGGGGAATAAGCATTGATACCTACCAATTCCCGTAGTTTAGTGTGGACCCATGCGCACATGACAAAGTTCTACAGCCTAGCCGGCAAATGGCTACATATGAACCGCCCATTGAGGATACTGCGGCAGCAACATAATGATATGCCTCCACGCTGGTATTCAAGTTCTGCGCTCGAATGCAACCAGCGACGTGCAGCATTTTGGCCCGCGCGATGTCAGTGGAGATATTCTTCCACTACCCTCTGGTAATTTGTTACATAACTATGGAAAGATCCACCATTTTCAATGGGTAAATCCACTATAAATGGCCATTTTCAATAGCTATTTTGACATAATCAGGCCGGGTATGCCATTCTGTTTCTTCGGCTGTGCGTCCAAGCAGAAGGATGTGATAAATCTAAGCTGCTTAGTGTCATATCCCAGTCAGAATGGAAACAAATGCAAGCATTACACTGGCCTTTACTAGTCTGTTTTGCCAAACTTGAGGATTTTGACCCACGTTTGAAAATATCGTACCTAAAAAAAACATAGCTGAGCATCATTTCCCCATCACATGTTTGATGGTTGCATCCACCAATTTTTGATTTTAAAAAAACAAGTGGTTGTCAGACAAATCATCCCAATTCCTGATTCAATCACAAATTCTGGTTGGTGGTTTTGAGCCACCCCTCTGAAAAAATATGAGTTCGTCAGCAGTTGGAATTCTTATTCCCAACTGAATGGAAAGTCATAAAATTCATGTTCCAAACCACCAGCCAGAATTGTGTTTAATTAAATCCCTATATATGGGTTAAATCACCACTTCTGATGGTGAACACACCACATCTCGCCATTCTTCATGCTTACCGCTCACCGGTCACCGGTCAAGGCCTGATCGCAGCTGGCCTGGAGCGGCGCAGCCGCAGCCCTCGTAGCCGCATGGCCTGCGCCTGTGGCGCCAGCCGCCAGGTCCTTGGAATGAATCAGGGCATCTTCATGACATAGTTTGAATGATGTTTGGGATTAAATCAATGGCCATTCCAGGGGCCGATTGATTGGAGGTACCGATTCCATATATAAGGCCTATTTTAGAAGCCTATGTAAGGGAATATCCCCACAATTCATATGGCCTTATATGGTACAGTACCTCCATTTTAGGATCCTGGAATTCACATTGATTAAAGTCTATTTAATCATCAATGAATGAATTCTCTAATATTCCTAATTATCCTTTGGTCTATTGTCTTAGTTTGGATGATATTTGGGATTAAGGCTAGTTTATATCTGTGTGAATCAATGTGAATCAGTGACAAGTCCAATTCAGCCAATGTTCAGCCAATGAATTTAGGCAATGACACTGGGAAGATTTAACCTTCCCACAGGATTTGTTTCAGAACGAGTGAATTAAACTGGGCTTCAACCGGTTGTAGCCTGGAGACAGGAGACTGGGGATCCGTATCTATCCATTTCCCTCCAAGTCAGTGTGGATTACCCATTTGCAATTCTTACATGGTCAAGATACATCATTTCCACTGACTTAGTATGTTCAAACAGGGTCACAAAGTCAAAAACTGTGCACAAGAAGCTCGTGAAAACTAAATCAACGTATGAATTTAGCTTGTTGCTCAGGGATTCAGATTGTGTTCTCATCTGGTAAACTAACACAACGATGGAAAATCATCATTTTTGATCGGTAAATCATCTATGAAGGGCCCATTTTCAATAGCCATGTTAGTGTACTGGAGAGTATCCTGCTTAGGAGGTCCTGATTTTTCAGAGTTTTCCCATGTCCAACGGGGTTATGACCTGATAACTGCTTAGTAAGTGGAGTTAGTTCATTCACTTGTAAGTGGAATAACACTAGTTAGAGGACTTACTAAGTACTATTCACCAGGGTTATCAACCAGTTACTAAGTTTCATGATTTGTGCAAGTGGTTCACATCCCGAAAATCAGAATGGCCAAGCTGTGACTTGATGCTCATTGGGTATTTGACCCATACCTAGCAAGTCATTAGAACCAATCAACAACGCCGCATTGGGTGGACGGATGACCCAGATGACCCAGCAAGAGCGGCCATGGAAACGCCCAAAATGATGAAAGAGTTGATACCCCCTGGCCAAACATGACAACGAACATGTTTTACAATAAGACATCATCAAACAACGTTCAACTTGAATCAACCTCATATATCATAAATGTGGCGAACCCAAGAATTAACCATCCCCAATTTTACCAAACATGGGTAGTAATCATCAAAAGCTGGGGATTTATCATTGAGCTTACAAAATTAAACATAATTTACACATGGGCTTGTCTGAAAATACGATACAGTACCCCTAAGATCCACTGGGTTATCAAATCATTATCCCTGCAGGATGGTGCCCCCAAATTATAAGTTGGTTCATAAACCCCATTAACTAGTTCGTTATATCTACCATAAACCATAGTGTTTTGCCACTTGTATCTCAACTGAACGCTACATATCTTGGGGGCCCCACAGCTCCCATACGTTTCTATGGCCGTTGAAAGAAAAAAACACCTGGAAACTAGTTAGTTGCATATCACCTTCTATATATATATGTATATCACTTAAGTGGGTTTATACATGTTATATATGTTAAAGAAACCCACATATATATGATATATATATATATATATATATATGTATATATATATACATAGTGTTATATACATTGTAGTAGGTTTAATGGTTTTATTGAAGTGGGTCTACAGTTCTAAATGTTATGGGATATATCATGATATATAATGGTTTATATATGTCACTTGGATATCACATTGATAACTGGTTTATCACTGGAAACGAAGGTTTTCTTAACCAGTTAATGTTAAGAGAACTGTTGAGTCGCCAGGTTTCAGGCCTTTTTTCTGCGTACAACTCTCTTGCTTCGGGGAGCAGCAACACTTCCTGAGCTTCGCCCGGTTCGGTGAGACCCCGCGGGGACCAACAGTGGATAGTGCACTTGGGCTTACCCGGCCTGGTAAACATACAAAAAGCTAGTGAAAATTGCCATAGAAATAGTTGATATACCCATTAGACATGGTGATGTTCAATAGTTTTTTGTATGTTTACCAGGCCGGGTGTTCTGGTTTATTGCTGTGTTTTTTTCCAACATATATGGGTACATCATGGGATAAGATCTGATACAACATGTTTTTTTTTAACGGGTTTTTTACCATGGGATGTTCACCATAATTTGGGATATAACTACTATAACTACGGTTATATATATAGCCACTTATAGCTGGAACTGCACCCTCAATGGTCGCTGGCCCATGTAGAGACGCCACTCTTCCAAGAGTTTCCCAGATCCGAATTTACCATGCGTTGCTTGATATCCCCAGGATTGACGCTTTCTCCCATGCCCAGACACATCCAAATCAAATATGTTTGATATATGATATACACACACATATATATATATACTCAATACATCTTCAAATCACATCACGTTTAAATCTCTATAGTGATGTATACATATATATATATATATATATTATTGTCTTAGAGTTAATACCTACCAACTGATATACTATCTGACAAACATTTTGGCATTCTATCTGACATCTAGACAGCAGCCCGGGCGTCGATGCAGGGCTGTCCCAAGCTCTCACCTTTGGTCAGCTGAAGCTTGGACAAGGAGAATGAGGCCTGGATGTAGACCTGCACAATGTGGGTCCCCCCGGTGATGTGAATGTTGGTTTATAAATTAACCTACATGAAAACGATAGTTTTTCTAGGTATCATAAAGCATAGCTATTGGACTTATGTTCAGCAACTTATCTGTATGCATACCATCTGTTATATATATATATATTTATGTACCTGGCAGTTCAAGTTGTGACGATTTTTGGGTTGGTAAGGGACCATTTCAAGGGTTAAGTGACCTCAAACCATGGGACAAAGAGGTATATGTTTAATGTTTTTTTTTCAAATAAGGGACATCATCCCAACCAACAATCCCAATGAACAAAAACCAAAACATATATATATATATATAAACAACAATTCAGAACAATCCCAAAGTTGATGTGGGGCCATCCAAAATCCACATCGCTGAAGCAACGTACGTCCCAGATGTTCAAAGCCCGGTTGATGCCATTCCATGGAACAAAAAAAACGGTTGGTTGATAGGCAAGGATTCCCAAAGTGGATGATGATATATGCAATGTGGGGCCCCCAAGATAGCTAAGTTGCCTTATAAGTTGCCTAACTATGGTTTATAGTAGATATAACTATAGTTAATAGGGTTATAAAAATATGGCAGTGTGTCAAAACCTTGTACCCCTGGTGAACATCAAAATAGCTGGGATTTATGGATGTTCATCCCCCTAAAAATGGTATGTATAGGTATTGATCCATAGCCATATATGTAATCCCCTGTAATCCAATGTGGCTTTGAGGGTTTGTCTGAAAATGTATCTCCGGAATCTCCTGGTGAATCATCATGTTCTCTTACGAAATTGCCACTAAGTCACTAGGGGTTATCTCCAATTTTCAAACACAACCACATGCTGTGTTCAACCAGCAAGTACAGTCGTTCAAAATGCTAACATACCCTAAACTTCCAATCAGTGTTGACCCATACCCACTTGGAACAGTGGCTTTCGCTCCTCTTCCTGATTTTTGGGTACCACCAACTAGAAACTCATGATCGCCAACTGTTCAGACGAAACCAGGTATCCCATTCCTTCTCAAAAAAACGCCTAAAAATCCCAGTTTCTCATCGTTGATATTTGATGGATGTTGATCACATCCAATGCTTGATGGTCGAATTCCAAAGGTTCATGCTTTACATTCCAATCTTTCATGCTTAAATCGACTTTCTGTCATAGGAAAATCCTTCTGAAAATCCCATTAAACAAATCCAATTGGTCCAATTGGTTGCTCGAATCACGGCATTTTCCACAACAAACATATGCCAAAAGTGGCACCCTGCCCACCTTCAACTGGTTCCACATCTCATCCGTCAGCTTCACCAGGAACCGCCCCTGGCATGCAATGGGATCCACACATCTTGCGTATCCGTTTTTGTTGGACCCTTCCGTGGCATCAAACGTATGGGATACCCTACCCATATGGTGATTCAATGGTGATTCAATGGGATTCAATGGGATTTATTAGGATATATGATGGATATACCCTCTGGTAAACATTCACATGGCTATTGAAAATGGCCATTTAGTTCGTGGATTTACCCATTAAAAATTGTGATTTTCCATAGTTATGTTAGATTACCAAAGGGTATGGGATATATCCCATAGATGGAGGTTTATAGATGAGAAATTTATCCATAAATCGGCATTTTTTTCAGTTAGCCACGTTTTCATTGCCAGAAGGGAAGCATGAAACCGTGTTTTGTTGGGGGTAATGATTTGGTTGAATGAGTTTTGTTGGATGATGATCTTGCTATATTTTTCTGTGATCTACTTACTATGTATCTTATAACATTCTACACATCATATCTATATATATATATATGTATATAGATATATGTGCATGTATTTGCGCAACCACAAACTTGAGTGCCAAGTTGTGACAATTTACTTGAGATCATGCTAGGGTTGGACAAGTTGGTGTACGTGAGCGGTGCTGGCTTTAAACACTGGTTTTTGGATGCGAACCCAACTCACAAAGAGTGCGTAGGGAAGGTGACAGGAAGCAGAAACACTGAAACTTGCATGGGTGATAGGTCGGTACTGTTGGCTGTGCAAACTGCATACACTAAAATAGTTCATCGACTCAGAAAATCAAGGGCTGTCGTTGATTTTCCAAGCTATAGATTTTCATGTTTAGATCTTTTTCCTACATCTTCCCATGATTTTTCCAAGATTTTCCTACCGTTTTACATCTTCCAATGATTTTGCAATGATTTTCCTACCTTTTTCCATGATGTTCCTACCTTTTCCCATGATTTTCCCATGATTTTCCCATGTTTTCCCATGATTTTCCCGAGATGTTCCTACATTTTCCCAGGATTTTCCCACCAAATCCGCCTTGAGATGGCCCTTCCGATGGAACCTTTTGGCCACATCCTCTTGGAACGTGGAATCCACCTGGCCGGATAAACCAACCATGGAAATTGACCGAAGAATAACCATACGAAAACCATAGAAAAACATAGGAAAACCATAGAAAAATATAGAACCACTATAGGAAGACATAGGAACACCATAGAAAAAACATAGGAAAAGCATAGAAATAACATAGGAAAATCATAGAAAAACATAGGAAAACCATAGGAAACACATAGGAAACACATAGGAAAAACATAATTTGCCATGACTTAACCAAGAAAAAATACCTAAGAAAACCATAGGAACATTGTGATTTGACCAAGAAAAAATGGAGGAATTTCATGGGAAATATAGCTGATTATAGCTGATTGATGATAGCTAGGTTGACGCAAATAACTTGGTTAATGTGTGGGTTGTATGGGGCATATTACTACAGTAAATGGGGTTTATAAACTTAAATATGAACCAAACTTAAGTCATTTTGGTGGAAGGTAGTGTGGCAAACCCAATAATAAACCATCCCGAATATCACCAGAAATGGGTGGGAATCTTTGCTCCCTAATACTAAAACACCCCACCCAAATGGTAAACACGGTGATCTATTTTTATTGTTAGGGGGTATGTTTACTTTTATTATCAAGGTATTCCTAATATTCCAATGAACACCTTGATAATAAAAGTAAAAAAATCGAATTCAAATTTGATTAAATTCCTTTAACATATTGCCAAAAACTGAATTTCGAAGCTTTCCCCTAATATTCCAGTGAAAACCGCAATAATAAACATAAAAAGTAAAACTTGTGAGATGGGACCCTAATAAAAACCTCCAGGTGGCAATCCATTTTTACTAGTATGGGGTTGAACCCATTGTTTCACCATCCTGTTCTCCGATTGATTCTCAATTACCACAATTAAGGATCCAATTGTAACCCACCAAAAAAAACAAAATTGCCAATCCATTCCTATTTTCATGACTGTAATTGGTGGAGTTTTAGTACTAGGGAGAAGAGATTATTTATCATCCCCAAATGGTAGGGTTATCATAGAGTTTACCACAATAACAAACTACAGTATATATATATTACACATAATACACATTATGATGAAAACAGCAGAAATTATGATGATAACAATGATAACAATACGTGCGTATCATTGTGCATCCGTCAGCCAATGCCGCTAAGCCAAGTGCACGGAACATCACCGGCTACATGTGGAGACAACCGCCCACTGGTTGGTTGGGTTCTGAAGATTTATCTTGCTATCTTTGAGGGGATAGTGCTAGGATGATAAAATCATATGGTGGTTTCCTAAGTCATGGGGGGTACCTCCAAATCAGCCATTTTATTTTAGGATTTTCTATAAACCATCCAGCTATTGGTGATCCCGTATGACTATGGAAAGGTCCATATTGTTATTCTCTATGTTAAACCATCAACTCTAGCTTACTTTGGTGCATTACTCTCTTGTTCACTGGGCATCCCAGGCATTTCACGGGAAAAGAGAGTACCTTCCTTGAAATGATTTCCGTCCTTAGAGGTTCATTTGCAAGAAGCGGAAACGACTATATTATTCATAAGGAAATAGTACAAGGTACTCTAGGTTCTACTCCAGCCCTTAGAGTATACGGTACAAAGATAATCATGCTATTATTCTGACATATGTTCGGATAAAAACTGAACATATTCAGACATTTGTATGACATAAATTCTCAGATATTCACTGCCAGAACCTAACATACATTCAGACATATCCTCTGGCACACATCTCACTGTCGTAATTGAACATATATGCTTGAATTCCTCTGACGTATAGTCTGAGCTATGTCCCGGCATCATATATTCTGTATATCATCATATTATTCAACATACTTCTGTGATATATCCTCAGGCGATCTAACATAGCTATGGGAAGTAAGCCATTTGTAGATTGTTAGCCTATTAAACATGATGGAAAGTGGGTTACATCCGCTTAACCACGCTGAGCTCTTGCTTTATGGCTGAGCTCCTCCTGGGACTCGCCACGTAGTAGGTTTTGCCCTTCCCAGAGCCCTTACCCGGCCTGGTGAACATACAAAAAAGTATGGAAAACCACCATGTTTTATGGGTAAATCAACTATTTCTATGGAAATGTTCAATAGCAAACTGTTAGTTTACCAAAGGGTATTGTCCATGTACCAGTTGCCAACAGACCGCTGAAGGGCCGACGTATGGTCGTTATGGATACCCCAAAATCCAACAATTATGGGACACAGTGCGCCCTACGCCGCATGTTTCCTACATCAACATTCTTTGTCATGGTTCCTACTAAAACAAACATTTTAACCTATTTTATCGAAACCATAAAGACAATATACCAAGTTTATTTTATGGGTATAATACCCAATCTTAACACACATCCATATGTCATTCAACTGTTTGAGGGGCATCCAAGTTTGTTTTGCTTTCAACGCTTCCGATGGTCAAAACTGGTATCATAAGTTTTGCCTCATCCCAGCATATATCACCGACGACTATCATTCTTGTTCTGACCAATGGGTCTGGGCAAATGACCATTATTCACAAATCTCAAGAACAAGACAATTCGTAGTATCCAACAATTCAAACACTACCCTCTAGTAATTTAACATAGCTATGGAAAATCACCATTTTTAATGGGAAAATCCACTATTTCAATGGTCATTTTCAATAGCTATTTTGACATAACCAGAGGGTAAGTCCATTTCCAAAATCTTAGCCATCCAAATGTATCCAACAATTAAACACCAAATAAGGGTCGTGCAATTCACTATTTGCTGGATGATCCCCCCTCATTTCCGTTTCCAAACCCTATATCAGAGAGCTACCCGAATCTTGGCAACAAAAAAGGCACCACCAATATAAATAGAATCCAACTGATGCTCCATGTACGGAATATGCACACTAACCTTTGCCCTAAAAACCAAATCCCCCAGTTTTGTAGGTTTTTATATACCAGCACCATGGTTCGCATATGGGAATAGAAGGGTTTCACCAAATTATGAGCGTCAGCGGATTTGGATTTTGTCAACTGGCACTTTCTTAATTATATTCCCTAAATCCGACAAAAACTGGAAATCCCCCAAAATCATACAATGTGGTGGCCCCCAAGATAGCGAAGTTGGTGCAAATAACTCCAATAACTATGGTTTATGGTACGCAAATACCTATAGTTATGGGGGTTTATAAACCAACATCACTGGGGGGCCCCCAAAATCATATGATTTATAAACCGGAAAAACACTGGGGCATTATATCCATTAATGGGGCATATCCCAATCAAAAAACTTCATCATTCTCCCATCGTTGCTGAAATCTCCAGCGTTAAGACGCCAGCGCCACCCATTCACGAATCCGTTTGACCGTCTCCTCAGGGATGAGGAGACGGGATCATGCGGATGATGGGCATACGTGCACCTTATAGGGTATATATATAAATATGAGCAAATATGGAAATCCAAGTGGATATTGGGGTTGGATTATACATGTGTGTACAGTATGTATATATATATATGCATATTGTAATCATATAATATCTGGGTAAATGATAATATATCACTAACCTGAAATCTTGCGGCCATAAAAGGGGATGATTCCCCATATATTAACCATGATTCCCAGGCTTCGGGAGATCACTGAGATGATGCCAAGGGATGGAAGAAAAAACATGGCATGGGGATATAAGAAGAGAAGGAACTGATGGAGGTTCTTGGGGAAAGGATATTTGGGGATGGGTCAAAACCCTGGTACCTAGTGAACCCCAAAATAGCTGGTAAATGGATGTTCATCCCACGAAAAATGTAGCTATAGGTATTGACCCATACCCATTTCATTGCATAGAAGGATATCCCCATAGAAAGGACATTTCAGTGATCAAAAAACGTTTGGATAGCCCAAAAAAGCAGCGGTTTTACAGATCACTTTTACAGGATGGGCTTGCCACAACGGCACAGTTTATTTTGTGAAGAGCTGGCCTTGACCGGCAACCATGTTGGAATGAGGACTGATGAGCAAAACATCATCACACTCAGTTAAGAAAATTCTCAGATGCCATGTTCATGCAGTATTTCACAGCTCTATTTCACTGTATTTCGGCGAAAATCCAGCCACGTCCTGCCACTTGGCTAACGCTGATTCCTTGTTTCTCCACAAACAATAAGTGTTCAACTTGGCATAGTTGTTGTGTTTTTTTCCGTGTTACGGGGTCATGATCAGATTGCACTGATGTCACATCAAGTCACATCATCTCATCATATCATGCCAGAAAGCCAAAGACATAATCCAGGGGAAAAAAAGCCCCAAATATGATTAGACTGAGAACAGATACCCCCTAAACAAGTTGACTTTTCGTCGGTCTGTACTGCCACAAGAACCAAGCACACCAAAGATATAAAGATAGTCTACTAAATGCATCATCAAACAATTATGAAGCCACATCAAAAGTGAATAAAAGTGATATCATCTGGTTGTTTAACATAGCCATCGAAAATCCCTTATAAATGGAGGTGTCTAGCTGGGAAAATCATCTATTAATGGGCCATGGCTTCCATGGCTAACATAACCTATCTGGCCCAACAAATCTCTCAAGATCCACATCCCAGGCACGAAAAGCAAGGCGCTGCCATCGTTGCCATCCTCCATCGCTGCCGACCCAAAAAAAGCGGACCCTCTATCGATTCCAGCCGAGTAAGGCTCAGGCGGCACAAGATTCGGCTCAGTGAAGAAACTACAAATTGAACATAGACATTCATTGATTCATAGTAGTATATATAGTTTCATATCTATTGATTGTATATCAATGTTACAAACATGAACATATCAATTGAACAGTGATAACTATTATTATCTGTTTGTATATCAAAATCAGAATATTACATAATTGTCTCCGGTCATTGGGGTTTGTCCCACGGGAAAAGTTGCCCCATTTTTTTGTAGGATCAACCGATGAGATAATTAACATATTCCGTGCACCAGCCGCTCGGTCCGTGCGTAAAAACAAGTCTGGTGACTTCACGCTTCACGCTATATGGATATGGAAACTGATATATGAAATATATGGATATACCCTCTGGTTATTTAACATATCTATGGAAAATGGTCCGTTTATAGATGATATACATGATCATTTACTATATTGAACATGATGATTTTCCATGGCTATCGTTAGTCATACCAGAGGGTAAGTGATCTAACGTGATCTAAGTTTAACGAATCGCCGATTCACCAAGACTTTCCCACAAACACTCCCAAAATAAAGTGGCAGCGTTCAACCGACTGGAATGACAATCATTGACAAGCCTGAAATAGTCCATAAGGGGATGATTCCCCTATACAAAGCGATATTTTCTACTGATGTGGCAGTGACGTCGTCATGAAACTCATCCACAACTTTGGGCGCACTCCTTTTGATTCTTCAGATGGTCAGTTGCCGCACGTCTGCTAAAACCGCGCTGGTATGGTTTGGGTTTCGCGCGCGGACTTGAGAGATGGTGTCAGGGAGACACATGAGTCCAAGGCCTCTGTAGTTAGAAAGTCATCTGATCGTCATTGATCCTTGAAATTCCTTGAATCAATGGATTGGTGTAAGGGAATTTGTACAGGAAAACGAGAACTATTTCATGGGAACAAACCCTGTAGATTCTCCAGAGAATATCCATTGATTGAAGAGACGACCAAACCATTGAATCAATGAGGAGTGACGTTAACGAGCTAGGCATACACAGGCTTCCCTTTTCAAAATGGAAGAAATGGGGAGCCTTCACGCAAGTATACCCTCAAAATCACTGAGTGATAGGGGATGATTAGATGATAGTGACTGATAGTGACGCCTAAAGCATCCTAAATCAACATTTTGCACTCAGCTTCTGAAAAAATCCTAGTGAAGATAGTTTCATTTTCTTTGGTCAACATTTGTTTAAACTGCTACTTGCAACACCTCGTCACCTCGGTACTCAGAATTCCTCATCCCAAATCACCCGGCCCATTGGAAGAAACACATCTGAGCAGTGTTCAAAACCCATGGTGTCTGTCCCTTTGTACTGGCTCGGCTCGTTGGGTAGTACAATCCATGATATTGGTTAGTATGTTTTTAATCCTTGATGCCCCCATTACCCAATATTGGCTGGTCTAATTCCCTATAATCCCACAATCATCAACCAACCGGGGTTTTGAACATTGCTCACTTGAAGCTCCCCTGTTGCATACCCAGCCTTCCTTCATAGACCAGCTCTGAAAAACCCATGTGACCCATGTGGGCATAGAAAAAATATGTGGAAAACCCATGGTTTTTTTCCCGTTCGGAAACTGATCTACAATCATGGTGGGTTTTCCAAAGAGTATCTCGTATTAGTGACATGTATCTTTTTTTATATACCCTCTGGTAAACTAACATAACTATGGAAAATCACAAATTTTTAAAAGGGAAAATCCACTATGAATCACCATTTTCAATAGCTATGTTAAATTACCAGAGGGTACACAACTTTCTGGCCGGTAGTTTTTAACCCATCCTGAAACATAAACAAAAATGAATGTCAATCGCTTGTGATTCTCCCACGTCTAGGGTCGACATTGAGGGATGCCTTTTAATCTTTTACAGGCTGCCAACTGTATGGACGATATCCTCATTCTCTGGTGGTTTAGTAAACATTTTGTGCTTGGCAAAGAGACTTAAACAGACCCAACATATGTGCTTGGTTGATAATTGCATCAAACATCATCAAACACTATAGTCGCTTCCCCTTATTTCAATTTCTTTGAGACATTTACAGATCGTATATTGTACACCAATCAATCTGTTAATATAGCATCATACGACCGGATCAGGTTGGCGTTCACCCATGAACTGTCACACCTCCGGCTCACGTTCCCCTGATGGCAACGGGAATCCTAGCCGCGTCGCCGCACTAAGCTTAGCTGGCTCTTTGGGTACCGGACCTCTTCCTTTGCCCCTGGAAAAAGGCCTAAATGTGATTTTTGGACGTTGCTTGATATGAACTCAGTGCTGAAAACGACTTCGATCTTCGTTTTTTTTTCCCCCGAGTGTCCAAACGTGAACCAAAATGATGGGATCACCTACGGGGCAACATGGCTGCAAAATCACTGACCGGCACTCAATTGCTTCAAGGAGACGATGAGAAGAGTTTCCCGGCCTGGTAAACATACAAAAAACTATAGAAAATCACCATGCTATGTAGCTGGGTAAATCAACTATTTCTATGGCCATGTTCAATAGCTATGTAACAGTCATTACCAGAGGGTTAATCCCATCATATATCCTAATAAATCCCATGGAAAATCCCACTCAATCACCATTTTTCATAGGTAAATCCACTATAAATTGCCATTTTCCATAGCTTTTTGTATGTTTACCAGAGACAAAACACCACTTCACTGGAGGTTCTTCCAGATTTTCGAGACACGCATTTTTTGGAACGAACCACTTATAAGAGTGCAATTCCACTAATATTCATGGGTTCTATAACATTCTATAGAATTATATAACTATAGTTGTAGGTGTTATCTCTGTTATATCCCAACTATTCCCCAACTTATGGATTTTAGATTCCCAAAATTATAGCCATAAACATCACCCCTTGGCCCTGGCCACCACCAGGTAGAGAGCCTCTGGTAAACATACAAAAAACTATGAAACATCACCATTTTTTGTGGGTAATTCCACTATTTCTAGGGGCATGTTCAATAGCAAACTGTTAGTTTACCAGAGGGTATATCCATATATATGGAATATATGTATATATATTCCATATATATTCCATAGCTATTCCATATATATTCCATAGAGGGTAAGTTTAAGGATGTTTGAGGGAACATCTACAGGAAACCATTGTCTTCACTGAGTCTTCACCATCAAATGCATGGCTTTGCTGTCTATGACAGCAAACCTATGGCATTTGATGACAGCAAACATGCAAGAATCATGATGTTGTGTACAGTTCCCTGTGAAACAAACAATCCGAAGAGTTTTACAATAGATCCAAATCCAAAACATTCCAAAACCAAATCTCTATATATATATATATATTATAACTATAACCATTCTTGGAGATGATTCCCCTTAGTGCAAATTATTCAAAATATGCACAGCATGTTCCATGTTCGACACCAACTTCTCGTCTCCTTGGAAAAGACGGCCGCCGCTGCATCTGAAAGCAACGTTCCATCGATGGCGGGCCCTCTGCTGCGAAAATTTTGTCTGCCCGAGCCGCTTTTAAAGCGTTTCAACGGTCAGGCAGAGTGATGGAAACCCGCAAGAGGACTTGATTCACTTGATCATATCAAATCATAGAAGCATGTATGCCGTGGTCAAGTTACATGGAATAAATGGGTCATGATCATCCCAGCATATATATATATATATGAATCCAAAGATGCTGGCCGGCTATATGATTCATATTTATGGTGGTATGATCATGCCCTTTATGGTGTTATAAGTTATCATCCAACTTTTGATGATGGCGCATTTGTAGATGTCGCATAAGTTCGCATAAGTGGACGATGTTGGAGTTACTGGAGCTCTCTGAATTCGGTTTTTTTCCTGCCAGCTTTGTTTGAAAGCACGTCGATGCTCATCGAAATCATACTTTCAAACAAAGACAAAGCCAAAACTGACGGATGCAAATGTTCCAACGTACTGTAGCCAGTTTCTTGTATCCATCAGAACACAACTTGGCGGATGGTTTGAAATACTCCCGGAATCATGGCATGGGGTTTTAACCTCAACCAACCCTCGCCAAAAAAACCGGTCCAAATAGTCGATGCTTGACCAGCCCTTCTTGATGGCTCTTGAATCAAATCATGTGAGAAACCCAATGCCAATCCTACCATTTGGCGATGGATTCTACCCATAAAAATGGTGATGACTTGGGGATGGTTTATCATTTCTGGGTAAATGAAATATTATTTCACTAACCTGAATCTTGCGGCCATTTGGGGATGATTCCCCTTATTAACCATGATTCCCAGTGAGGTCGATCAGTGAGGTTGTTATAATATGTTATAATTTACCCAGATTATTTGGTATTGATTACAATAGACACTATATAAAATAGGGCTAACATTTAGTGACCAAATAATGAATTACAATACACATTTGGTTTAGCGCATTCACTCAAATCTGGTTGGTGGTTTTAACCATCTTGAAAAAATATGAGTTCGTCAATGGGAAGGATGACATCACAAAAAACATATCCCAACCAGAAATTTACTCACAATATATGGTAACATTTACCATCAATATACCCCCAATGTTAGCATATATACCAGCACCATGGATCCTATGGGATAGACACTAAAATTCACTCACTTGATTTAAGTTGTCTATTGCATTCCTCCCTCCACGGCTGAGTGAAAGCTTCTCGCCCCGCGGGTAACTTCTCGGAGAGTCCCGGGTTTGGGGCGCTGCTGATCCGTTGACTGGAGCGTCCAACATTTCACAATATATATAATAAATATGTATATATATATATATAATTATATATATACACATTTACATCTATATTAAACAAACTTGCAAGGGTAATCCCTTTTTAAAGAGGCCCAAAAACGGCCATCAAAGCACCATCAATTTTTGGATCTTTCCAGCTCCTCCCGTCGACTCTCAGACCGATCTCAGACCTACAGCGGAGCTGGGCGAAACGCTGGGGCGAAACGCTGGGGGTGCTCAGTTGGGAAAATCATCGAAAAACTTCGGAGATTCTACAGCTAAATGTGGACATAGTAATAGAAATACTTTAGAAGTAATTCCACATTTCTACAGCTAAGATTTCTGATGTCAGCTAAATCTGTTGTAATAAAACTTGACATCAGAAGTCAGCAGAAAAATGCGGAGCTCATCGGCAAAGTATCCTATGAATTCCTATCCCATAGGATCCATGGTGCTGCTATATATGGTAACATGGATCCCATCACTATATCCCCAATGTTAGCATATATACCATACATGGATCCTATCTGGGTAAATTATAATAATTCACTAACCTGAATTAAGGCCATTTGCGGATGATTTCCCTTATTAACCATGATTCCAGTCAGGGCGCAGTGAGGTCGTGATCAAATTTACCCAGATCCTATGGGTATGAGATGTCTACTTTGTCAACCCATGGGGCGTTCCAGTCTTACTGGTCTTACTGCGCTGATGACGTTTTCTCTCTCATTCAGGGTTCGAGGGATCGCTTCCTAGTGGCCACGGAGACTCCATCATCATGTGCTAAAGCCAATTTTATACCATCCCCATCCATCCCCAATATCACCAGAAATGGGTGGAAATCACTGGTTTTTACCATCCCCAAATTTTATACCCCAATTTTATACCATCCCCAAATCAATAATTGGGGTTTATCACTGCGTTTTCCATGTTTTACCACATTTATATTTCGAAACATTTGGAGGTTTCACGAAGTTCGGGACCTGAAACCCTCTCAAACAATAGCCTCTAATAAACTTACATAACTATGGAATAATCACCCATTTAATTTCTAATGGGCAAATCATGAATCATCCATAAATGGTAATTTCCAATAGCTATGTTAGTTGCTGTTGGGGTCCCCCAGGTTGCACAGATGCCTTCGACCAGGAGGACCCAACCCAGGGGCCCAGTCTGTGGCAACCCAGTCAGTTTGGTCCATCGGGTGACCATAGAAGGAACACCTCCACTAATATAGCTATTGAAATAGCTGATTTTCCTATAAAAAATGGTGATTTAATGGTGATTTAATGGGATTTAATGGGATTTAATGGTGATTTAATGGGATATATGATGGTATACCCTCTGGTAAACTAACAGTTTGCTATTGAAAATGGCCATTGAAATAGTCAGTTTTCCCATTAAAAAATGTGATTTCCCATAGTTTTTTGTATGTTTACCAGAGGGTATCTGTTTTCCCCAAAATCCATTGAGAATATTCAGATATTAGAAGAACACATGATTTTTGATACCGCACATGTTCCGATTCTTTTCGTAAAGGAACAACCAAACAAAAACATACCCTTAAGGGTCATCAAACATGGTTTGCTGGAAAATCCGGCATTTAGTTCGATGATTTTCCCATCTCCAAATATCCATATCCCCATTCTTGATAGTCAAACTCCCATTCGTCACCATCAAATCCCACAAAATCCCATTCAACTCCATTAAACAACACCATTCAATAACCATTAAGTCACCACATCATCATCAAATCACCACTAAATCACCTGTCAACTTTCAAACTTGGAATCACCATCAAATACCCTCTGGTAAACAGCCACAAAACTATGGAAAATCACCATTTTTCATGGGAAAATCCACTATAAATCACCATTTTCAATAGCTATTTTGACATAACCAGAGGGTAATTTCCCAGTAAAAATGGTGATGTTCCATAGTAATGTTAAATTACCAGAGGGTAAATCACCTTTCAACTGTAAATCACCATTCAATCACCATCCCGAAGTCCAGAAAGGGTGCCTCTGCGGCCTGGGCCACAAAGGTAGGGCCTCCTGGGTTGAAGCCTGCAGCCTGCGGCGGGAAAAAAGCCGCCATGTTGGCCGTGAATTCACTGGAGCTTTCCATGGGAAATACCATGGGGAAATACCATCCATTCCAAACATGAACAATGATGTGGAAATTATACTTACTAGACTTACGAAAAACCATGGTTTCGTTGGGTGTTGTTTTTTTCTGGGATTGGATTACATGGGATAAAACCATGGATAAAACCATGGATTCCATGGATATCTTATGGGGATATGGTATGGGGTCCCGGGTTGTCACACCCTCGTGAATTCAGCGGAATCCTGCTACGAGCCTAACATTTGGCGGCCCACTCGGGTTTGTAAAGGAACATGTTGGGGAATACACAAAGAAGCCATTGGGTTAGACAGAAAAACGAAAGTCAAATGTTCTGTATTCAAACGATAATAAAACCCCGCAATGGAAACTTGTTAATGTGTTAAACAATGATGCCGCGGCTCTTTCGTTCAAATTTTGAGCGCGCTGTTTCTGAAGATTTTCACCATGTGATGGATATCGGGAGGATTGAAACTGGAAACATCCATATCCATCCATATCCCATATGCTCCATGGTGCATGTATATTTACCTACAAAACTGGGTGATTTTGTTTCGGCAAATGTTGGTAAATATTCCATACATGGAGCATCAGTTGGGACGATTGTTCCCAATATATGGACAAAACAAATATGTTCCAAACCAATCAGATATGCTATTTGTGTGGCTACCGCAATCTTCATTTCGGGAATGTCCTAAGCCCGGAAACGCAGGTGACCTTTAACCCAATGGGGTTCCGACAAGAACATGTCAGGTCATTCAGGGTTTCAAATTGGGACCCATTATGACCTATTCAACAAAGCCACAGATCAGCAAACATGCAAATAGATTTGACATAATAATGTCAGTTCAATTGATATTATCTGTGGTCTGGATTTTCCATCCATTAATTGGTCATTGTTACAAGGTGGGACCACGTAGGCCCTAGCAAAGTCGGCTAGGATTCACCCATCCCATTCCAAGCTAGATGCTATACCATGGTATATCCTCAAATGGGCGGTTTCCTGAAATGGGAGTAGCGGAGTAACCCCAAGAATCATCCATTTTAATAGAAGATTTTTCCAGGATTTTCCATATAGATTTTCCATATATATATATATACAGTATACAAATTGGGGATGCCCATTTACGGACACCACATTTTTGTTGACCATCCAGCAATCATGAAAACTGGGCATCGTGCCTGAGAACTGCTGGACCTGGGCGATCTGGGCATCTGGACAGCCGTTGGTTCATCCCAACATGCCGTTGGAACAATTATCCAATGGTGATTCAATGTGATTGTTAATGTTTAATGGGTTAACCGGGTTAACTAACAACCTGCAATAATTATGGTGTTATAACCTGCCATTTCTTACTTATTCAATGTGCTATAATAATATGCCATAATTATCTAATGGTGTTTAATGGGTTAACTAATAATAATGGGATTTATATAGGGTTAACAAATAATAATAATAATGGGGATTAGCTAACCCACCATTTAACACTTATCTAATGGTGATTTCATGGCATGTTCTCTTACTTCAAACGTCTTCGCAAGTGACCGGGGGGCGTGCTTCAGTGTGACAGCAAAATGAATCTTGCCAGCGCTGCCTACTCGAAATCAAAGGGATGGACAGTCCTGAACTGCCATGTTTTCTTTACAAAGTGAGGCCCCCCAGTTATAAGTGGTTTATAAACCCCATGAATACTATAGTTATAAGTATCATAAACCATAGTTGTTGGAGTTATATACCAACTTAGCTATCTAGGGGGCTAACCATGTATGGAATATTTACCAACATTTGCCCGAACAAAATCACCCAGTTTTGTTGGTGAATATACCAGCACCATGGAGCATATGGGTTTAGCATCAACTGATAAATCTCTGAAACTCAAGGTTCACGACAAGGACATCAACAAGATTTTGGGAAGGTCCCATCGCTTACCACACGTTTGTACCAAAAAATGTATGGCAATATGCGAACAGCTATGACATGCTGTGACGTAACCTTCAAAAAGAATACGGGAAGTTCCCATGGCTTTCTATTGGTGGATTTTTTGCGGTGGCTCACATGATTCAGGATAAAGTTAACGAAATCTTAAATCTACCCAGCGTCCGAATTTCTTACAAACACATCAACAAAAAACGTGTCCAATCAAAGGAACTTAAGCAATTCTGATTTGTGTTGTCCTTTTTTCCAGGTGTGAAACGGTTTTAAAATCCAAAAAGTAGCATGGGCGACACTTCTGCATCCAGGAAAGCGCCAAACTAAGGGACTCTGGGAGTCTGGGAGAATGAGAAGCTCACAGTCGACTCACTTTTTTTACCCGGCCTGGTAAACATACAAAAAACTATGGAAAATCACCATTTTTGATGGGTAAATCAACTATATATAATAATTGATATATGATGGTATACCCTCTGGTAGTTTAACATAGCTATTGAAAATGGCCATAGAAATAGTGGATTTACCCATTGAACATGGTGATTTTCCATCGTTTTTTGTATGTTTACCAAAAGGGTAAGTCATTCCTGTCCTCAATCGTTTCCCTGACTTCAGTCGTTGAGCAATGGCCGAGTTGACCCTTACAGATATCCCTGTATGATCGCACTGTTTCCGAATCATTGGAATATCCTGTCGGGCAAAAATCCCCCAGACGTAGTGTGTAACCCCGAGGACCTTCAAAAAATCTGCTTTATTTCCCTCAAAATTTGGAGTTTGAATACTAAATCTATCCGTCGATACAGTCTATACTAATACATTTGCTGAATTTGCCGGGCTTCAACTGGATCTTCACAGGTTATATCCTCATGGAGACCGTTTTTTCCAACTCAAACCCCGACCTGGCGGACCGTTCGTCGCAACCAAAAAATCGCTGTTTTCCTTCAGGGATGGGTTACGAATCTTGGCCATCGCCAGCTGACTGTCTATCAACGTATTTCCCATGTAATCTGTAAGTCTGATATCAGCAGTCAATCAGACCAATTTTGGTTGGCCAAATCTTGATTTTTGATGGCTACATCCAATTTGTTCTTGCTAGTACACCATGTTTGTTGCGTAAGAGGAAAAAACATATTTTGTTGGTTGAAACCATGTTGAATCACATTGAAATCCCAGTGAAATCTATATTAAAATCCCATTAAAATCAGATTAAACTCCCAATTTATATCTGATTGAATGCAGCGCATGGTCTCAGAACTTTGTAATTTAGCACATCCCATGCCATGAAATTGCTGCCTGTTTGCTGCTACCCCGAATCCTGCATCTCACGAGCTGGCTGCGAGATGGCCCCATCACACTGCGATCAAACTACACCGCTGTAGGTCACTGCAACAGCTGCGCGGCTGATCACAATAAGGTACGGGATAAGCACTGGCAAGTGATGTCTTGAAGCACTTGTGGTTCCCAGCATTCAAGAATCTGACAAGCCGCTCAATGGCGTGTGCTTGGCATGTGCAAGTCTTCCACAGGGCCTTTAAGTTGCATGGGCCCCACCCAAAAAGCTCCGTCCGCTTGCGGCTGGCACTTCCATAACGGCAATGATCCCAAACAAGAGTTGTAGAAACCCTAGCCCTCAGTAATGGAAACGCCATTCTGTGGATGAACCCCAGAACACACACAACAAGGTGGCCCAAAATGAATTTGCGGTTGGCCGATCAAACTTGAAATCCCATAGAAATCACATTGAAATCCCAATTTATATTTGATTGTCCCATGAATTCTGAAAATCCCATAGAAATACCATAGAAATCACCGTTTTTCCTTGACAACCAGATTTCAATGGGATTTCTATTGGATTTGAAATCACCATTTTCCTTGAAAATCCCATAGAAATCCATTGAAAATCCATTGGAAATCCATTGAAAACCCATCCATTTCGCCCCGTTCATTGTTCAGCGCCCAAGACACGCGCTGGACGCCGCGGCACTGTTGCCACGCACCAAGGCGCGAGCATTGGCAGCGTGCCTTGGTGCACGGCATTGTTGAATGGGATTTGATGGTGATTCATGGAAAATGATGTGTATAATATAAAATATATTTTATATATAATATATTATATAATATATATAATATATATATAATAATATATAATATAAATATGGACTATCTATTATATGTGAATATCTACTTGAGAAGATGTGATTAGTATATATACAATAATATATACATATGTATAAATATATACGTATATATATATATATATTTATACATATGTATATATTATTGTATATATATATACATGTATATATATATGTATATATATATGGCTGAACTTTAATCATTCACTAACCAGATAGTAGCTGATTTCCAAGGCCGTTTGACGATGATTGCCCTTACTAACAATCATTCTAGTGACGTCAGGTCGTGAGGTCATTATAATTCATCCAGGTTTACAACTGCATGCATGATTAAAGTGGGGAAGGTACATTTTAATTCTACAAATGATATTGTGATAGCCCACGACTATAAGGTATAACCCACCTACTTAATCACACCCATGTGTACATCAATCTACGAGTACCAGTCAAAATACAATAGACAAACGTCCTGATGTTGGTGACCCCATGTTTGATGGTTGAACCATGTCTGGGTCCTTGTTGAACCTAGAATTCAAATCGTTACATAGTTTCTACAATGTGGGGCCCCCAAGATAGCTAAGTTGGTGCAAATAACTCCAATAACTATGGTTTATGGTACGCAAATAACTATAGTTATGGGGGTTTATAAACCAACAAACATCACTGGGGGGGCCCACATTGTATTCATGCTCAGCATTCCACAAGTATGTAATATGTTCTTCAAGTGGAGCCGCCAAATCACAAGACGAGTTCTGACCAAAGTATATGGCCGTGTCTGAAAATGTGGTATATCACCCACTAAAAGCCATTTACTATGCCATTTACTATCCTTTACTAGGGAACATGATGATAAAGCATGAGAAGTTGCAAATGATGAATACCCATCAAATGGCTTTATATCTTAATGAGGAAAACAAAACACCAATATCACCATAGGATTTTTGGGTTGGCCTATGAGACAAACCCATAAGGCATCCACAAGGTCTGATTCGTATCCCATCTTGGTGGGCTTTAAGGAGAGTTTCCTACTACTAAACTCAACGTCTCTCAAATTAAGAAGAACAGCTCCAGATTCTCATGTTTGGATATTTTTAGATTTGTCAATCTCATCTTGAATAGGGCCGCTTTGGAAAACAGCTGAAAAACGCAAGCTTCCATGTTGTTTTTGCGGTTTTGTTATTAAGGTATCTGGACAGGACAAGTTGCCGTTTTATAGAGGTGTTTACAGGTATCATTTCAATTACTGGAAAAAAACTTCAAAATCAAATGTTTCAAATGTTTGGGAATATCTTATATGGATTGTAAAAGCAGTTGGATAGGTTTTAAAATCAAAAACATGAGTTCTTCGTTGGACGTATTTCCTCTATATCTCTATTGTATGTTCGGCGACATTTAATATGGATTGTAACAAGGAATTTGATCATCGATCTTGAGAACTTGTTTTCTTTTAAGTCTGTAGTTTTTAGATCCTTTTACCCTCCAGTAAATTAACATAGACCCTGGCAGATAGGAATGGAAGATTAGTTTCCTCTAACAATTGGTGATTTTCAGGTTCTATGTTTATTTAACAGAGGGTACATTTTCGGGAAACAACTTCAAACTCAAGGATTACAATTACGTAAACCAACCAAAGTTTACCCAGAAAACCAGCACCACAGGCACGCACCCCAGCTTGGGTTTTGTGCGTGGGCTCGTACTGTTCAAACTGTGCCCAAATGGCATCCACATCTGCAGGAGTCAGTTGCCTGCCCGAATGTGACGAATGTGACAGGTATGAGGTATGAGGTAGGGGTACCCCTATTTATGCCAAAATGCATGGTTTAAAATGGGCAATTCCATCAACATGGATGATTCGGGGAGTATACCCCCTTTTTAGAAACATGATGATTTAGGGGTACCTCATTTGAGGAAACCCCCATGCATCTATGGAATGTTGATTGACAATTAGGATATATTTTGACGATTGGACGATAAGGATGATCATAAGGATGACAAACACTGATAATAATACATACACATCACTATCACTGGTATGGTTTTAACGATTATCCTATACTGTAGCTATTGTCATAGCTACTAATACTATCATAATTATCATAGTTATTATCATAGTGAGTATCGTAGTGATCATCATTGTTACAAATAGTAATAGTTATGATTGTGACTATAATAATAAGTCATAACTATTACTATTCATAGTAACAATAGTTATGACTATGACTAATTATCATTATATATACTTATAATATAATATAGTTATACTAGTAACACATAATATACGTATATATATATATATATGGTTGTATGACTTAATATCATGACTACATAGTAATAGTATGTAATAGTTATAATTGTATTAACAGGAAGATAATTATTAGAACACGAAAAGCAGCTTCAAGACTGCCTTCCAGCTGCTTGTCGCGTCAAAAACTCCTACGGGAGATGCTTGGGAGATGCTGATGCCTCCCAGTGATGGAACGTTGGTTTATAAGCGCATATTCAGTATAGATTCATGGATTGTATAGATATACCTTGTATAAACTTAGGTTATCAAATTTACACTATATGAATTTACCATCTGGTTATTTAACATAGCCATGGAAAATCACCATTTTTAATAGGTAAACCAACTATAAATGGGCCATTTTCCATGGCTATGTTAAATAACCAGAGGGTATAAACCAACTTAAGAAACTGGGGCACCACCTTCTGGGAGATCAATGGGTTGATTTCTTTCCACCTGTTTTTGGTCTGGTTTACCAAAGGACAACGGCTTCTTATTGGCTTCATCACATTAAGGGATTTGAATCATGGGAAAATGCAGTCAGATCAGTCAGAGTCACTAAAAACCCTGGTAAGCGCCAAACATGTGGCCATAGATGGTTAATGGGGTTATCTTCCATAAATGAGGTGACTTACTAACTTATAGCTGGTAAAGGGCCATAACTGTATGGAAATGTTCACCTCCATTATTCTTTCGGATACCGAACACAGCGAGCTTCATTCCCCTACGCATTCTTTGCGATATTTTTGAAGGAAACAGGAGGGGTGACACTCGTGCTCTCGCTTTCCCAAGTCGCCAGCAAACTTTGACGGTACACACAAAGTATCAAAATGAGCCCCCCCCGTAATAAGTTGGCTCACAAAGCCATAAACTATACTTGTATCACCCATCAACCCAAGTTAACCATGTTATAAGTCAAGATAGCTATCATAAATCAGCTATAAATCCCATGACTCCCAAGTTTTCTTGCTTAAATCACAATTTTCCTATGATTTTCCTAGGGGGCCTCACCTTGCATATATATATATATATGTAGCATGGTGCAACAAAGGTGTCGTGAAACATGAAGCTCTTGGTCTTTCCGTGGGTGTCCCAGTTGCCTATGGGCCTAGACATTACCAAAGGGAACAACACCTTAAACAATAGAAAAGTATAATTTTAGTGTTGCTCCTAAGGTTTAATGATTATAATTATACTTTTAATTATCACCAATATCATTGCCAATATTTTGGGAGGATGAGTGGTTTTGTTGGGTTGTTCAAACCCGTCTCTATTCACAAAGTCACTTTCCTGAGTGTTCATTCTTCTGCTCAAATTGGCTATTCAGGTGGGTCTCCCTCTGGTAGA